>OIXH01000083.1_pt1 | contig 112638 bp, 107 predicted proteins | sample 1587741 | NCBI WGS metagenome assembly OIXH01 (sample SAMEA3888916, study PRJEB22519) | human gut metagenome | biome: human gut; feature: human-associated habitat; material: faeces | place: Denmark | collected 2011 | reverse complement strand
ACCTTCCTCAAAACGCTTGACACCGGCAGGGGGGGGGGGGCTACAATATAAGTACCTGCACAAATGCGGGAAAAAACACAAAGGAGTATTTTTTATGAAAAAAAAGTTTCTCATTCTCACACTGGTATGCGTTCTCACGCTTTCGCTTGCAGCCTGCCTGACTGCCTGCTCTCACAAGCATACCCTTACCAAGGTCGACGCAGTTGACGCTACTTGCACGGCGACCGGCAACAGCGAGTATTACAAGTGCACCGACGCGGATTGCGGAAAATTCTTTTCCGACGCCGAGGGGACGGAAGAGATTGAAAAGGATTCGTGGGTTATCGCCGCAAAGGGACACAGCTACGGCGAATGGACGGTTGAAAGAGCCGCTACTTTCTTCGGAAAGGGAGTAGAAAAGCGCGTTTGCGCAAACGACGCGTCCCATACGGAATCGCGCGACATCGCGGCAATCGGAAGCACGGCTAAAGTGTTTGACTCGTTTACCGTTTACGCCGACGCAAGCGAACAGGGAGACAACGGCATAATTCTTAACAAAGACACTGCCAACGGAACGGGCGCTTCGACTTACTTCGGAGAGACGGACAAAAACTACGATTGGGACGGCAGCGAGATGACTCTTGCTTTCGAGCTGGACCTTTCGGCTCTTTCCGCAACGGACGATTACACAATGTTTGTGCTTGCTTTCAACTACAAAAACGGTGACGAATACACGCACGCGGACGAAATCCGTTTCGGCATAGTGAAAACCGACGACGGTTTCGTTGTGAACAGAATGGACGGCGCTGCCGACGACGCTGCCAACGTGGCGGCGATTAAGGGCGAAGGCTCTCAGAGCTTCACCGCGAGCAAAATCAGCGCTTCCTTTACCTTTGCTTACGATGCGGATACAAAGGAATTTACATATTCCATGACAATAGGAGGCAAAGCCTTCGGCGACATTACGAGAACGGAGCTCAACGACCTTGTGGGATTGCGTTATCTCTGGAACGCACGCCTCAACAAGGACGGAGTGGAGCTGTCCAACCTGACGCTTGCCTGATTTAAACGGATTTTTAAACGGACGCAGCTTTGCTGCGTCCGTTTTTTGTCCGCAAATTTCGAGCGGAAATTGTGGAGGACAAATCCCGAATATTAAAAGCGGCTGAATTGCAGCAGCCGCTTGAAATAGTTATCTTAAAACCACCGTGTGCGACACGGGGCAAAAAGTGTCGCCTTCTCCTAAAATCAAGACGTCTCCGTGTTTGATTTCACGCACCAAGCCGTTGACTCTTATGTTGAACGAATCGCTCCCGTCGGCGGTAAGCACGGTGTATTTTCCGACCTTCAAATCCTTGCCCGCCGTGAGTGTGACGTTTCTGCTTGCAACCAAATCCCCTTGAACAAACGCCGCCTTGGGAGTGTCGTCATGCTTTGAGACCTCTGCCGAGGAGGAATATCTGACATCCTTTTCTTCGGTTATACCCGCCTGCTTTCGGCGGGCTTTGATTTTGTCTCTGCGGTTGACTATGACAGCCGCAACAATGACGATGATTGCGAAAATACCTATGCCGATACCTACCCATGCGCCTTTGGTGAGTGCGAAAAAACACAACATAATTTTTACCTCGTGGGTTTATTCTAACATTTTTTTGAGGAGATGTAAACAAAAGCGACGCTTAAATTAAGCGTCGCAAAATTATTGTTTTTTTATCGTGTCGCAGCCCATGTAGCTTCTCAACGCTTCCGGTACGGTGATTGTGCCGTCGGGGTTTTGGTAGTTTTCCATGATGGCGGCGACCGTTCTTCCGACCGCCAAACCGCTGCCGTTCAAGGTATGGACAAAAGCGGGCTTGCCTGTTTCCGCCTGTCTGTATTTGATGTTGCCCCGCCGCGCCTGATAATCCTCGAAATTGGAGCAGCTTGAAATTTCCACATATCTGCCGTAGCTTGGCATCCACACTTCGAGGTCGTAGGTCTTTGCCGACGAAAAGCCTATATCGCCGGTAGAAAGCGCCATGACGCGATAGGGCAGTTTCAGCCTGCGCAAGACGGACTCCGCGTCGGCAGTCAGCTTTTCAAGTTCTTCGTAGCTTTCCGACGGGCGCGTAAATTTGACAAGCTCCACCTTGTCGAATTGGTGCTGGCGTATGAGTCCTCTCGTATCTCTGCCCGCGCTGCCCGCTTCGGCGCGAAAACAGGCGGTGTAAGCGCAGTATTTTATCGGGAGGGCGTCTTCCGAAAGAATTTCGTCTCTGTGCAGGTTTGTTACGGGCACCTCTGCCGTAGGGATAAGGAAATAATCCGTGTTTTTTAGCGCGAAAGCGTCCTCCTCGAACTTGGGCAGCTGCCCCGTCGCGGTCATGCTGGCTCTGTTGACGATGTAAGGGGGCAGAATTTCGGTGTAGCCGTTTGAAGTGTGCAGGTCGAGCATCAGGGAAATAACGCTTCTTTCAAGCCTTGCGGCGGCGCCGCGGCAGACAGTGAACCTCGCGCCGGATATCTTTGCGGCGCGCGGCCAATCCAACAGATTGAGCGCCTCGCCAAGCTCCCAATGCGGCTTGGGCGAAAAATCGAAACTCGTAGGCTCTCCCCATTTTCTGACCTCCACGTTGTCCGCGTCGCTTTTGCCGAACGGCGTGGTGCTGTGGGGGATGTTCGGTATGGAAAGCATTAGCTCTTTAAGCTCCGCTTCCGTCGAGGACAGTATGTCGTCAAGCTCCTTTATGCGAACGCCTGTCTTCTGCATATCGGCGATGATGTCGTCGGCGTTCTTCTTTTCTCTTTTGAGCTGCGCGACCTTGGCGCTTTCGCTGTTGCGGCGCGCTTTGAGCGTTTCGACTTCTTTTATTGTTTCGCGGCGTTTGAGTTCCAATTCGACGGCTTTGTCTACGGGAAACTCACCGTTGCGCCCCGCAAGCGCCTGCTTTACCGCTTGGGTGTTTTCTACGACGTATTTTATATCAAGCATAATAATGACCTCTTATCTGTCTGAAAGTTTTTCCTGTTTTTGTTTTTTAATAGTTTATAGCAAAAAAAAGCTTTTGACAATTCATTTGAACGGGTTGGACAAATAATTTTAGGGCGGAGAGATTTTTTGCATTTTAAATGTTGTCAAAATCCGAAAATATGTTATTATATATACTATGGAATTAAAAGTTTACAACACGCTTACAAGAAAGAAAGAGACGTTTACACCCATAGGCAAAACGGTGGGTATGTATTCCTGCGGACCGACTGTTTACAATTATGCGCATATAGGCAATATGCGCGCTTATATTTTTATGGATACGCTGCGCCGCGCGCTGAATTACAACGGGTTTAAGGTAAAGTCCGTCATGAACATCACGGACGTGGGGCATCTTTTGTCCGACGGCGACACGGGCGAGGACAAAATGGAAAAATCCGCGCGCGAACAAAAAAAGTCGCCCTACGAAATCGCCGAAACCATTGCGGCGCAGTTTTTTGCGGATTTAAAATCGCTCAATATTTCAAGACCTACCGTCACGCCCAAGGCAACGGACAATATTCCCGAAATGATAGAAATTGTCAAAGCGTTGCTGGAAAAGGGATTCGCCTACGAAACGGACGACGGCATTTATTTTTCCGTTGAAAAGTTCCCCGAATACGGGAAGCTGTCCGGCATAAATCTCGACGAGCAGAAAAGCGGCGCGCGCGTGGAGGTAAACGAGCAAAAAAGGCATCCCGCCGACTTCGCGCTGTGGAAAAAAGCGCCCGCAAACCACATTATGCAGTGGGACAGCCCGTGGGGGATGGGGTTCCCCGGCTGGCACATAGAGTGCACTGCAATGAGTAAAAAGTTTCTGGGCGAGACCTTCGATATCCACACGGGCGGCATCGACCATATTCCCATACATCACGAAAACGAAATCGCGCAGAGCGAGGCGTGGCTCGGACACAGGTGCGTCAATTACTGGATGCACGGAGAGTTTATGCTTTTCGACGGCGGCAAGATGAGCAAGTCGCTCGGCAATTGCTATCTGTTGAGCGATTTGGAGAAAATGGGATATTCGCCTATGCAGTTCAGATATTTCTGCCTCAACACGCATTACAGGCAAAAGCTGAACTTCACGTTTGACGCGCTGTCTGCCGCGGGCACGGCTTACGACAGACTGCTCGCGCTGCTCAAAGCGCACAGTGATTCTCCGACGGAAACGGATGCGAAAACGCTTGAAGGCTTTGAAAAGGATTTTCACGCAGCCGTCAACGACGACCTTAACGTGCCTATGGCAATCGGAGTGCTGTGGAAAATGCTTAAGCTTCCCAAAAGCAAAGACGTTTACAGGCTTGCGCTGAAAATGGACTCCGTTTTCGGACTGAGTCTGGACGCGCTGCCGAAAGACAGGGAGGAAAATATACCCGACGACGTGAAAGCGGTGGCGGAGGAGCGTTTTGCCGCGCGCAAGGCTAAGGATTGGGTAAAGAGCGACAGTCTGCGCCTTAAACTCGCGGAGCTGGGCTACGAGGTCAAAGACGGAGCGGACGGCTATACTCTGTCCAAGTCGAAATAAATGTTTCAGGCTTAAAACATTATGTCTTGCCTGATTTGAGAAAAAGTCACTTGTCAAAAGTGAGACGTTTAAAGCGACGCATAAAGCGTTAAACAAAAAAACGCTCCCTTTTAAGGGAGCGTTTTTTTTATTTTAATATTTCGGTTTCGGATTAGTTTTTTTCAGAAGCCGTCTTTTCTTCCTTGGCGGTATTTTCCTCGCCGTCCTTGATTTTTCCGAGATATTCGGGCAGCTCCATGTTGTTGAGCTTGAACAAATCGTTGAGCGGAGGCACAGCCTTCATCATGCTTGACATAAAGTTTGCGGTGGTGCTGCCGCCGTTGCCGTTGTTCATGCTGTCCCAAACCGTCACCTTGTCAATCTTGATATTCTTAATCGCTTCAACCTGAAGGGCAACAAGCTGTTCCATTTTGTCGCTGAGCATCATTTTGACCGCTTCGTTTGTGTCGCCGCCTGCCGCTTCAATGATTTTTTTGAAGCCTTCCGCCTGCTTGGAAAGGACTTCCAGCGTTCCGCGCGCTTCCGCCTCTTTCATCGCGAGCAGGGCGTCCGCCTCGCCCTGAGCCTGCCTTCTCTGCTTTTCCGCTTCCGCTTCGGCTTCCAGCTCGATTTTTTGTTTTTCTATGAGGGCTTTGGTGATAACGTCCGCTTCGAGCGTGGATTTTTCTTTTTTGGCTCTTTCGATTTCCGCCTGCTGTTCCGCTTTGTAGGCTTCTTCTTTGGCTTTGGCTGCGGCGATTTTTTCCGCTACGGTAGCAAGTCTTTCGGCTTCCGCTTCTATCTCGCGGCGCTTTGCGTTGGATTGGCTGATTTTAGCCTTTGACTCGTTTTCGCCCTCTACGGCGATTGAGTTTGCCTGTGCAAGCTCGATTCTTTCTTCCTTGACTGCCATTGCTTCGCCGATGGCGCCGTCGCGGTTCTTTTCCGCAACGCTCTTTTTGGCGTCGTTGATTGCCTTTGCTGCCGCCTCTTTTCCGAGAGCGGCAATGTAACCCGATTCGTCGTTTATGTCCGTGACGTTGACGTTTATCAGACGCAGACCGACCTTTTTCAACTCGCTTTCCACGTTGAGGCTGACGGCGTCGAGAAATTTGTCACGGTTGGTGTTGATTTCCTCAATGTCCATTGTGGCGATAACCAGACGCAGCTGACCGAATATGATGTCCTTTGCAAGCTCCTGAATTGCGGGCAGTTTGAGACTTCTCAATCTTTCCGCCGCGTTTTGCATAATGCCCGGTTCTGTGGATATGCCCACGGTGAAAATCGAGGGGACGTCAATACGTATATTCTGCTTGGACAGCGCGTTTTTGAGGTCCACGCTTATGGAAATGGGGGTGAGGTCCATGTAGCTGAAATTTTGGAAAAAAGGCCACACCAGGCGCGCGCCGCCGTGCATACACAGCGAGGAACGCTTTTTCCCATCCTTTGTTTTCCCCAAGCCCGAGCCGAATATAACCATGATTTTGTCCGACGGACATTTTTTGTAGCGCGTTGCCAAAGCGATGAGTATGACAAGCAGAATAATGACTGCCGCAACCACAGACATGATTATGCCAACGGTTGCTCCTCCGTCGGCAAAAAGTAAATTGAGCATTTTTGATTTCCTCCTAAAAAACTTTCTTTAATTTTATTGTTTTTTGACTACAACGAGACCGTCCGACACAACGCTGTCCACGACGACCGCCGCGCCGGTGGGAATATCCTCGTTTTCGTCGGTTACGGCGTTGACCTCAACCATTTTTTCCTGCACGATAACATTGATTTTTCCCGTACCGCTGCGCTCGGCGGGTATGCGCAGATAAACTTCCGCGCTGCAACCGATTGCACGGCGTATGTTTGTCGTGCCGTCGGTCTGAGTCCTTTCGACGAGAGTCATGAGCAACGCAACAAGCAGCGACGCCGCGACGCCGGCGCCCACCCCGATGAGCAAAGCCCACCACCAATCCATGAGATAAACGCAGGTGTAGCCCACCCACGAAAAAATACACAGAAACGCCATTATGCTTCTTATGCCGAGCAGCTTCATGCCGAAAGCGCCCAAGTCGCTCTGAGCTATGTCGCTGCCTCCGTCGAAATCGGCGTCTCCGTCAAAATCCGCGCCGCCTACAAGGTCGCCGTCGGCAGCCTCGAAGCCGTTGGAGCCGGCGCCTACAAGCATAAGTATAATTTGGATAACCATAATCAGAGTTGTGGCGCAGGCGACGATAAAAAGCACCTTTTGCAGCGTTAACATGTTGTTCCACCAAAATTCCATTTGTGCCTCCTTGAAAAACCGAAACAAGTTTGCGGCTGTCTTTTAAAAGATTATATCATGTTTGACGGTATTATGCAACAGAACTCGGAAAAATTGTCCGTTATGTAAATTTTGCGTCTTTTCGGTCGAAAAATGTAGTTTTTGTCGAAGTCTTTTAAAATGCACAGGCTGCGCCATATTCCGCCGCGGCGACTTCGTCCTCAAAATAAGGGAGCATGGCGGATATGATACGTTTCCGCCTTTTCCGTTTTTTACAGAGAAAACAAAAGAAATCTTGTTGCGCGGCGGGTTCGTCTTACCGGAAAAGTCTATTTACGATTGTAGAGAAGAAGGATTACAGTTTCAAGACGAACAGGCGGCAGACAACGCACCAGAACACATATTTTAACGAGCGCTTCGGGCGGAGCGATTTCGAGCCGCTGGACGATAAAGGTAAACTCGGCAGCGCCATAGCGTATCTCGTCAAATACTTGGAGAAAACGGGTGAAAAAATAGTTTACTCAAAAGGACTGCCGCAATATTTCATTTCGGACGTTATGGACGAGGATATTGTCTGCCGCTACGGCGTGGAAGATAAGAAGCTGCTGCTTTACGACGATTTTCGTTGCTGGGACGAGGGCTGTCTTATCGGTAAGGTGAGTAAAGAGGTGATAGCGCAGATGCGCAAGAGCAGTTAAATCTTGAAAACGGGTATAACATCTTGACTTGTGGCTAAATATAGTATATAATAAAGACACAAGCGGGAGGTGAAAATCTATGACGATTATTCCGATGAGAGACTTAAAAGACACCGTGGCGGTAGAAAGGCACTGTGCAGAGGCACACGGACCGGTGTTCGTAACCAAGAACGGTTATGGCAAATTGGTTGTAATGGACATCGAGTATTACGAACAGACGATGCGGAAAGTTTATGAAGCAAAGCAAATCAGTGAAGGATTGTCCGATTTGGCAAGTGGAAAAACGGTAGACGGCAACGACGTAAGAAAAAGGATGACGGAAAAGTATGGCATTTGAATACGCATACCGTTTTACGGAGAAAGCAGAAGCCGATTTAACGGAGATTCTGCGCTACATAACCGCCGACCTGTCAAATCCTTTGGCGGCGCAGGAGCTCGGAAGAAAAATTTTCGACAGCATAGACAATATCCGAAACTTTCCGCAATCCGGGTTGATTGTTGAAAATTCCTTTTTAACGGATAAAACGGTAAGAAGGCTTGTAGTTGACAATTATATCTTGTACTATAAGCCGAATGACAGCGAAAAGATAATTTATATCGTTCGCATTGTTTACGGCAAGCGGAATTTGGATGAGATTTGTCGCGAAATAGACGGTTGAGTGTTCGCTCACGTATCTGAACGAAAAACTCCGAATGATAAAATAACGGCATAAAAACGGCAATGCAGAAGCGGGAATAACGGGGCGATCGCCGAGCGGTTCAGCGGCGACGCCCCGTCCGGTTCGAGCCGTTTCCCGTGTTTTCAATTCGGTTTCGGAAGTCGTGGCGTGTGCTTGTCCGGCGGAGCGTAGCGACGCCGCTTGTATCAAGACAAGCACACGCCACGATCTCAACCCTTAAACTTTATTTCAACGGACTACAACGCGACTTAAAGTAAAAGAGAAGTAAAAGGGTGCGCAAAATATCTGTTCATGCGCTGTTTACGGCTGCTGTAATTGGGTAATGCGTATATGAATATATACGGGATTTTGCGGAAGAAAAGAAAACTATCTTGATTAAAAAAATATACAGTTACAGGATATTATTTTCTAAAACTCTATTGACAAGGTGGAAATTGTGTGATATTATAACAGCGAAAGACGGTCTCGAAGTTTTACTCCAAATGACGTCCGCCTAAAAATTGAACCTGATTATTTACGTCTGTTACCGCATCCGACCGTTTTAAAACGATTGTGTTGCGGTTTTTTATTTTTAAAGCAAATATTTAATAAAATTAATAAATGAGGAGCGAATATTTTGAAAAAGAAAATAATGTTATGGGGTTTAATAACGGTAATGCTGTTTTTGACTACTGGTTTAACAGCGTGTATTCAAAATCACAAAATATATGAAGACGGTTATTGGCAATATATCGTCATAGGCAAGAATACCTTTTTCCCTCAAAATTCAGATGACCGCGAAGTTGCAATCGTGGGTTTGACTGAATCGGCAAGGAGCAGACTTCTCTCGACGTTCCGCCCACAATTGACGGAATGGATGTTACGCACATAGGGTATTATAAACGTTCATGGATTAGCGGCGGATATTATGAAATAGAAAGCACTAATTTAAAACGACTTTATTTACATGATAATATAAAGCAAATTTACACTAATGCTTTAAATTACTTTTACTCAAATAATCTGTTGTGGGAAGACGGAATGTTCCCTCATTGCTTTAAAATTTTGTATTGCGGAATGATTCCATTTAATTTAACCAATATGATTCCCAAGATATTTATTTACAAAGAATTATATAATGAAATTAATTTAGCAGAAGCTTCTCACTGGACAAAAACATTTTTATCTATATCCAAGGTGGCGTTTATGAATAACTACTCCGCAGCAGTCAACAGGGGGTATTTCAGGGCAGAGGACGTTGAAAGCGGCGAAAAGATTCCCGAGCCGCCTGTACCCGAGCGTGAAGGATATATTTTTACAGGCTGGTATACCGAAGCGGAAGCAATAAATCTGTGGGACTTCGATACAAAGACGGAGATTCCCGACGGCGAAGAATTAAGGCTTTATGCCGGTTGGCAAGCAAAGCGGTGAAATAAAAAAATGTAGGTTAGTTCTTACATGCGCAAATATTATATTAGTAAAGAAAAAACTGAAAAGAAAATTGCCGCGCTTCGTTTGTTCCTTGCGTGCCTGATTGAGCAGGGCGAAAAGGATAGCCGGAGTGCGGCGGATATCGTTAGGCTAATCAAGAAAGAAGTAGCCAAATAAAAGCAACGACCGCCCCACGCGGGAGCGGTCAAAAATGAATAGGCGCAGGGGGGAGAAGCCTCCGCCCCTCTACCGCCTTTAAGTTTAGCAGGGGGCGAAAAAAAAGTCAACTAAATTTAATAAAAAAATGTATTTTGCGACTTTGATGGTTGCGGGCGAAAGTCAGATAGGGAAAATTTCAGTCTGTGGACGGTTCGGTATGAGAGTCAGCCTGTTTTGATTGAGATATCCTTGACGATTTAGCACAATTGTGCTAATATTAAAACAAGCAGGGAGGCAGAAACATGGCGATAAACTTATCCCCGAGAGACTTTGACAATATATTTCGGGAGCAGGAGGAGAACGAAAACGAGCTTGCGCGAATAGAGCTTGACCAAGCGCGGCAAGAGCTGCAAAGAGAAAAAAACGAGCTTGCTCGGGCGAGGAACGACATTGCAAGGCGGCGCATAGAGTTGGCCGAAAGAGAATTGCGGGAAAAAGAGGCGAGACAGGAACGCAGGCGGCAACAGCTGGAACGGCAGCGGAAAACGGACAATTTCGCGCTGATTATGTCATACGTGATTAGCTTTGCCACGCTTGCCGCCTCGGTGGGTATGCTGTTGGCGTTAATGCTTTAATTTGAAAGCGGGGGAAATGTTTCACCCGCTTTTTTAGCGGAAAACGGACAAGAAAAGCCGTACAGGAAACCTGTACGGCTTAAAAAAACAAATATAAAATTTTCCGCAATATTTTTTTCCGTTTACTTCCGCGAGAACTGTGCTACGATGACCACAACGAAACGGCAATATTTCGGAGAAAAATTACAAAAATACAATATATTGTGGCATGAAAAAGACCGTGCACAACCCCTTGGGGTTCAACACGGTCTAATGTGGCGGGCAGGGTCACGTTGCGTTTGAACTCTGTTTACACTATCAAGTGCGTTTTTAGTGTCTTCCAAGGTTATTTCTTCAATGTTGTTGCCGCCTTTTATATTGAAGTAGATATAGGTGTTATCATCGCTCACATAAACTTTGTAGACCAGATTGTCTATTAGGCGGCGCCTGAAGTCTATGTCGTTCACATCGCCTTGCAGTATCATTTTGACGAACGATACAATGTCCTGTTCGGTCAACTTTTGCCCGCGCTCTAGAATGAGGCGTGCTTTTACTTTTTCCAAGTCTGCCAGCAGCACTTCGCATTCCTGCATTCGCTTTTCGATTCTCTGTTTAAGCAGGGAACTTTTTGCCTCAATAAACGCATTTGCGGCAGCATCAGCTTCCGCTTGAATATCCGCAATCCTTTTCCGGATAGATTTGATTTCATTTTCGTTCGTGCGGGAGTCGAAATATTTCAGAACATCCTGCGTTATTATTTTCAAATTGGTCTCATCGGATAAGAAAGCTATTACATTTTGAACTACATACTTTTCAAGTTTGTCTTTATGCTCAATTCTTTTGGTGCAAAGCTTCTTTTTCTTCTTTTTGCACTCGTAGTAGTAATATTTCTTTCCCGTTTTACTTTTACCGCCGCCAGCGACCATTTCCGTTCCGCAATGTCCGCAGAATAGTTTGCCCGTCAAAAGATACGGTTCTCTTGCGGTTTCCGTGCCGCCGAGGAAGTAACGGTTATCCGCAAGGCGTTTTTGCACGCGTTCAAAAGTGGCTTTGTCGATAATAGCCGGATACATATTTGTGCAGAGTCTGTCACCAAAATAGAATTCGCCCGTATATTTAGGGTTGGTCAGATAGTGGTCGAACGTTTTATGCGTAACGGGTTTTCCTTTTACTCTATAGCCTTGTGCGTTCAGAGCTGCGGCGATCTGCTTTTTGCTTACGCCTTTGTCGTACTGTTCAAAGACATAGCGCATAATATTTGCTTCTTCTTCATTAAGGACTACGTGCTTTATATATTTACCTTGCTTGCCGGGAATGGGCTCCAACTCCAGCTGGTAGCCGTAAATAATGTAACCTCCGCAGAAAGTGCCGTTTGCAACGCTGGTATCGAGACCATCGCGGACTCTCTTAGAAAGACGTTTGCTGTATTTCTCGGCATTCCATTCAAGGAACATTTCATAAAATTCGCCGCCTTCGTCTTCGGCAATCGGCTCCAAAGCAGAGATGACTTTTACGCCGTATTTTTCTTTCAGCATTTCTTTGTAAATAATACTGTCTCTGCGATTTCTGGCAAATCGATCGAACATGTACACGATTATGTATTGAAAAGCGCCGGTTTTAGCATCTGCAATCATTTTTTGAAAAGCAGGTCGAGCATCGTTCGTTCCTGTTCTGGCCTTGTCTGCGTAGAGATTTACGACATCAAAGCCTTTGCTCTCTGCATATTCTTTACAAATACGTACCTGTGCCTCAATGCTTTGTTCGTTTTGTCCATGTGAACTGAATCGAGCGTATATTACACAATTTTCCATACAGCACTCCTTTTCCTAAATGGTGTTTGCGTTATTGCCTTTTGTAACCGCTAAGACCTACCTCAGTAGAAAAAAGTCAAGGAAACGGGCAATGTTTTATGCTTAACGAGGGATAAACATTGCCCCTTGAACTTTTTTCGCTGAGGGAGGAACCTCCCTAACAAAAGGCAATAGTTCGTAAATTCTATGCACAGATATACTCACCTTTATCATTTATAGAAAACTTATAACTTGAGCAGATACTGTTCCATTCTTTTCTAAAGTACTGAAGGTGTGATCGAAAGTATGTTTTAATTAAGTATCTGCTAAATTTATCTTCTTTAGGCTCAATAACTTCTATTGTATTATCAATAGAAATCACATATTCTCTTTCATTATAACTTGCGTGCACATGCGGTCTATGATGTTTTGATGTTTCATTGCTATGTATATAAATTTTTATATTCTGTTCAGCAATAATAGTTTTTTCTAATAAGATTAAAGAACCATTATCTAAAATCATCCAATCTTCTATATGGTCCTTTTTTGCAATTAAAATTTTTTTGCACATAAGCTATCTTCACTATTTTTAATTAAATCTATATTAGTTTCATCAACAACAAAACTTTTTGCGGTTTGCGTTATGTACCCATCAATGAAATGAAGTTTAACATTCTCATCGTTGTTCCAAACTTCAATTGAGATATTAAATTCTTCTTTGTCTGTATCTATTTCTTTTTCACTGAGTAACATGCAAAAACATAGCGTTTTTGAAATAGGATATATCATTATGCTCGGAATATCTTCTGCATATATCTCATTTTGGCTTTTAGGGACCATATATCTCAATGTTGAGTAAGTGTTGTGCAATAGGAAATGGATATTTGATGTGTTGTTAACAATAAAAGGGGAGTAATGCTTGATTGTTTTAAGTACAGTCGGATCATCATCTTTGGTTTCAGGAATAACTTTATCGTATAGGGCTATTCTAACATCACCCATTTTTTCATTAAACATTTTCTCAAAGGAATAATCTTTATACTCTGGTTTCAGCATTTCTTTATAATAATTTCCAAACAATGATTTCAGCATGTTTTCAAGCTGGATACCCATTTCTTTTGCTTTTTCAAGTTGAATATTATTTCTTCGCCACATAATAACAAAAAATCGAAAAAGCAGTTTATATTCCTTGTTGGATAGAGATATAGATTGCTGCTTTTCTGATGCGGCTTTTGAAACACGTTGAAAAATTTTAGCAACCTTTGATTCATATTCATTGGCTAAATATTTTTCCGTTTCGGGGGAATTAAAATTAAGCAAAGAGTAGGTATCTGCTATTTTTTTAGTATGAACTTGCTTAGTAGCTTTGTCGTAAATCATAATTTTTTGATTTTGCTTGTTTGCAGTAGGATTAATGGCGAAGCCACGCAAAATAAATTGGGGAATTATATGATCCCTTGACATGCATTTAACCTCGTTCGATTTCCATTATATCTGCAATGTCACAATCAAGAGCATTGCAGATACGTAATAAGATTTCAGTATTCACATTTTCGCCTTTGCCAAGTTTAGCCATAGTTGCCGCACTAATTTTGGTTGCGTCGCACAAATCCTGTTTATTCATTTTTTTGTCTATAAGCAACTTCCAAAGTTTGTTATATGTAATTTTCATACTTACTCCGATCAATTCACCATATCCAATAAAAGTCCGTATCGTCCATTGGTTTTTCCTTTTGTAAAATAGTGTAATTTTACATTTGTATTTTTATAATCTAGTTTCGGTATTTCATTTTCAATAAGGATAGTTTGTCCCATATTTTGTGTGTTAATCAAATATTCCATTAAGCCGATTTTCATGCTTTCCGGCGTTTCTTCATCTATATTTTGTTTTAATGAAAGTAACGGCGAGTCAACAACGAATAATCTAGGAGGATAAATACCATTCTGGCAAATATATTCTCTAATTGCAATAGCTACGACAACGTTCAAGAATGCTCGATAACCTTTACCGTAATTTTCTTTCTCTTTACCATTTACTATTATATCAAAATTTTTAAGAGAGAACTTAGATGATATATAGTCCTCATATTTACATGCAATTAGGATGTCGTTAAGAATTTTTGACATGCTATTTTCAAAATCTTGAGGGAAATGTTCTCGCGGTTTATATTCGATAGGTTTATCGTCTTTCGCTGCAAGCATTTCATTTAATGCCTGTGTCTTTGATTGACGCATTTTTTCGATAATTTCCAATTCATTTTGTAATCTTATAAGGTTTTGATAGTCTGCTAATGAATTCTTTATTTTTTCCGCTCTTGGCTTTAATTTTTGCTTTATAATATTCTCTACGGCCTGCCGTTCTTCGTTTAGCTTTTGTAAAGATTCAATATGACTTTGCTTTTCGGCAATAACCGTTTCTTCGGTTTCTTTTAGGTCATTTAATAGTTGCGTTATGCGACGAAGTTCTGCATTGGCAGTTTCAATATATGTAGCATAATGTTGCTCAGTCATCTCACCATTGCAAAAAGGACATTTCTCCAACGGAGATATGTTCGATAGATTTATTTCTCCCTCTACAATAAAGCTTAATCTTTTTATATCAGCTTTATATTGAGAGCGAAGTTCGGCATAGCGGTTCAGTAACAAATTACATTCTGCAATACGGTTTTTTATATCAATAATTTTTGATAATGTATTTTTACTATTACTAATTTCCGTCGTTATTTCTTTTTCTATTTTGGATAATTCGTCCGTTAATTTTTTAATTTCTTCCTCTGGCGAATTCATTTTTGTTTTTAATTTTTCATCCAATATTTTTTTGCGCTCATATAATTTATCTATTTCCTCTGCAATATATTTTTCAACAGCACGTTTGCGTGCTTCCTGAATTTTTTTATCTTCAATCGGATTGATTTTTGAAGCGTCCGGGGCAGAAATCAGATATAGTAACGCAGAAAGTGATACTGTTTTTGCCGTTGATTCTTTCGATATTAGTATAGGCTGTTGTTGTATAACTTCTTCTTCATCAATTACAAATGAATGCATAAAAGATCGCCATGTCAAATTTACCGTTTCATAGCGGCTGTTTTTAATTATTGTAGGGCTGCCCTGAATTCCTATCAAGCCTAACAAAGCGACTCCGAGGTCTTGTTTTTTGTAAGTTTTTGATTGTATCAGAGGGTTTTCGCTAACGACACTAATTTTATTGTTACCTATTTCGCGTTCTATGGATACTTGTCCATTATCAGTTTGAATAAGAAGTTTAATTAAAGTATAACCCGAACTTGACGGTATAGGCTCCTTGTTTTTGCAACCAAAAACAAAATCAATACATTTTAATACATATGTTTTGCCTGTATTAGACGGACCGTAAATTATATTTAATCCTTCGTCAAAATCGAGAGTGGATGTGCGCTTATTTTCGCCCGATATTATTAACGATTTGATAAAAAATTTACTCATCGTGTACCTCCGATTTTACTTTTTGTTTTATCATTAATATACTTTATCAATTGTCTCTCATCTTTGTCTAAACAAAATGGTGCCGTTTTTTGTATAGCAACGGCATAGTCTTCTGCGTAATTTGTTTGAAATTGTTCTACAATCTTTTCGCCTAAAACGTTTATTTTATAGCAGAATCCATTGTACATTTCTTCAACCGTAATCAAACCCCGTAAAACCAACTCTTTCACGGCAACAGTAATTTGCACGCGTCTCGCCGTATACTCGCATATTGTAAAAGAATTTTCACCGTGTAAATCAATATCTGTCAATCCAAAAGATTTACCGTTGACTGCAATAAAGTCCCAAGCGGTAATTTTGTCAACGGTCAAGGGATTTTTGATAAAAGATAACAGTATTAATATTCTTAATGAATTTTCAAAAGGCGTGTTAAATAAATTATTCATTTGTTATCACCCATTTGATTCTGCCGTCATTAACTAAAATATGACAAGCACCTTTCTTTTCGCTCATTCCTATCCAATTTGTCATTGTTTCAAGTAATGAGCGTCCTTGCGAACGATTTGCCGCTTGTTGTAAAACCTTCAATAATCTTTCATACCCGTTTGCATGAGATTGATCGCAGACATCAATTATAGAATTATAAGTATCATTGATGAAATAGTCAAACTGATCGTTTAATCCGGTATCTCGGACACTTCTTCTGATAGATTCCGCATTATAGTAATTTTGTCTTTGTTCATTAAAGTTTCGCTTATATTTATCGGGCATATTACTTACGGTAAATTTATCCACATGTTCTGCATCCGCATAAGCTCGCAAAAGTTCCAAAATGTAAGTTGCTTCTTCTTTTTCTATATTTTCTGGCGGGATAAGAGAATCGGGAAGTATTACTTCCTCTCCATCAAGATATATGCGACCATCAGTTATTGTGCAAACACTGTGGTCCGTCGGTGTAATTGGAATAGGATTTTTTTTCAACTTATTGGGCTGTTGAACAGCATAAAGGAATACGCTTGCGAGGAATGATGGCAAGTGATTGACATCTGCCTTTGATAAAAAGGCGGATTTTTGCTGTTCAGGGATAGTATTATCTCCGTTTATAATTCCAACTAATAAAGAAATCAGTTTATACGTTTCAGATTGTTTTATATGTATAACTACTGAATCACTAAAATATTGCTCCATTATATTAGTTATTGCTGGAGTGTCCGCTTGGTCTTTAATAAATACAGGGACGTTCATTTTAGAATTAATAAGCTTACTTTGATCGGCCTTATCGGTAGTCACACCATTGCTATAAAACGGCGTAAAAAGTAATTCTATTAAAAATTCATTTGTTGTAGCTGTAGCTTCTTTCAGTATTCTTGAAAAACTTCCAAAACATAAAGTACTCATTCTACCAACTCCTTACCAACTTTGTACCAAATTCAAACCAACGAAAATACAAGTATTAATTGCTATACTGAGTTTACGAAAAGCAAATGAGGCATAAAGTAATTCATATTAGCAATTGTATCATATTTCTTTACTAATGTCAAGTTTGTCTTTGCGAAAACAAAAATGGAGGTGAGCCGATGCTAGACGTAAGGAATGGGGCGGATAAGTTGGTTTGTCGCATCGATAAAGCCAGCAAGACCATTGAAATTGTCCAGAAAGGCTATAAGACGACCATTCGCTTCTTAGACAATGGACAAGTCCTAATCAAAAACGTAAGTATGGTTGCGTAACAACTTGCAAACTCAATAATTCCGCAGACCGCAAGACGGCGAGGGAAACAAATCTTAATTGTTTTCCTGCCGTCTTTTTGTTTGTGGAAAAACCGGCTCTGCGGATTTCAAAAATCACAAGGAGTTCGGTATGAAAAAAATCAAGTATGAAATTAATGGAAAATTTATCGACATTGAAGTCACAGACGAATTCGCCGCACAGTACGAACAGATAGAAGCGGAAGAAAAACGAATAGATCGCAAAGAAACCCGTAGGCATCAGTCCTTAAATGCTCTTGTTGACGGCGGGTTTCAAGTTGTTGATCCGGACAGCGACATAGAGGAACAACTGGTGAATCAGAACGACATCGACCTGCTGCATCGCGCGCTAACCATTTTAACGGATGAGCAGAAATGGTTGGTGGAGCAAGTTTTTTATTGCGGGCGAAAGCAGTCGGATATTGCCGCGGAATTAGGCATTTGCAAACAGGCTCTAAATAATAGGATTGCGCGGATCATCAAAAAAATTAAAAAATTTATGAATTAGACCGTGGACTTTTGCCATTTTCGTGGCTTTTAAGTGAAGGGGCAAAAAGAATCCCTGCTAAAGGAGTGGTCGGATGGTCGATAGGTATCAAATGGTAGCTTGCATCGGGCTAAGGGAAAGCGAGTCGGATGACATGGTAACAGTACCGTTGTATATCAAGATTCGCACGGAAGAAGGTAGCCCTTTACCGGCGGAATATGAAGATATGATTCATCGGGTTTCCGAGTGTATGATACAGCGTTATGAGCAGCAATTTGCTGAGTTCATAAAAAATAAGAAAGAAGGAGATGTCAAAGATGGACAAACCAAGGAAGGCAAAACTGTTTGAGAATGTGTACCGGACGCGCGATTACATAGTAAAGCAAGAGCTTTATCTGATTGTAAACGCCGAACAGAACAATGCCGTTTTAAGTGTAGACACTTACTACCGCAGAACGCTTGAACGCGACAGTAAGTATCAGCTTCTATATAAAGAGCGCAGGCACATCAACGGTAAACGGCTTCCGTCGAATACGTACATTCGTACTTATATTGACTGACTGGGGCGTAACCGAACGCAAAGAATTTAAGGCGAATCCTGTGCGGTATTTCGAAGTGTAAGAGCGGCCGCTCACCGTAAGACATCGCATAGGACAGCGGTCCATATAAGAAGCGTTCGTTACCATATACAACTTAACAGCTGCGCTAACGGCAATACGGGCAACCAAAATTCAAATTCTAGGAGGCAAAAGTGGCAAACAGCAAGTACAACAGACGCCGCTGGTCCGTACCTTCCAAGAGGGCGAAGGGCTATGCGGAAGACAGGAAGGCAAAGGTGCATACCTACGGTCCTAAGGAAGGCAAAGAACTGACGGATTATGAGGCGGGCATCCGCTCCGGGTATCTGCAGGCACAGTCCGACCATGCCGGTATGTACAAGTACAAGAAAGCCCTTTCCGAGGGCAAGAGCAAGCAGGAAGCGAGGGCGATCTCGCAGACCAGAGGCAAAAAGTAAAGGAGGACACAAGTAGAATGGCAAATCAGATTTTCGTGGAAAGAGAGACTTTCGAGAAAAACGGCAGGACGTTCTTCTCCTACTTCATCAAGGGGAACATACGTGGCAAAGAGGTCAAGGTGGCGGTCGTTCCGCCTGACAAAGGCGGATATACGGTGCTGGACATCGTGTTTGGCGATGCAATGGCGGCGGAACTCGTTCTGAAACCGTATGAAATCAAGGATGAGTCCACCGGAAGAGTCATCTCCGGCAACACCTATGCCGTGCAGACGGTGGACGAGGACGGAGAAATCTACGAGTGCAGTATCAAGCCGTACCGCAACTCGGACAAAGCGCTTCTCAACATGCTTGTTAAGCAAGTATCGTAAAGTGAGTTGAATTTTCAAAATTTTCGGAGGTTAATATGAGTAACTATGAACTCTATGAACACAAGAAGTCGGATACGGTCAAGTGGGTATTGACGCTCATTGCGTTTATCGTCGTGGGTGTTCTGCTCGCGGGCCTCATTGCCGGCTGGTTCGACAAGGGCGAAGATACCCTGCCCGTCGAGAATGAGGCGGCAACAATTCAAGACGGCGGCATGAGCGTTACGCCTACGTCTGCAACAGGCGTTCGTCTTATGATGGCGCAAGCCGCTGCAGAAGTTTCGCCGCTTGCGGAAACGAGCTACACAATCAAGGCGACTATCGAGCCTGCCAGCGCAAGGCAGAATGCAAATTGGTCTGTTGCATGGGCAAACGGCAGTTCCGCGTGGGCGACCGGCAAGACTGTTACGGATTATGTGACGATAACGCCCACGGAAGAGGGCTCGCTTACGGCGACACTCGCCTGCGTCAAGCCGTTCTCCGAGCAGGTCATTCTTACCGTCAGCGCGATGGGTAATGCGGATAAGACGGCTACCTGTACGGTTGACTATCAGCAGCGCCTTACCGTCAACAGCCTGAAACTCGGCGGCAGTGAGCTTTCGACTACTTCCTGCGGCTTCAAGGCGCAGGTAGATAAGACGCATAGAATGGAGATCGATTACTCTTATTCGGAAGGGACAATCCCTTATCTCGGAACGGGCGAGGACAGTTACAACGAATTTATCTGCGCGGGCATCGCGTTCACGGATGAGTTCATGGCTGCATACAACAAAGCCAACGGCTCCGGAGAAGATCTTACAAAGCGTATGAAACGCGTTAACGTATCCAGCGAACACGAGCTTACCCGCGACGTTGAATTTACGGACGGCGCCTACGGCAATACCGTATTCTATATGCTTCTGGACGGTTATCTTACGGATGAAGTTATTGCGGCGATGCGTTCGGCGATCGCAGAGATCGGCGAAGAAAACGTCTTCAAAGTCGGCATCTTCAAGACTACGAACGCGATTTCTTCGGTTTATGTCGAATGCGATACATGGTACAAGCTGGGGCTTGACCTGAACACCGTGTATATGGCAACGGAAAATATCACCGTCAACGAGAGCGGCGTCGTCTTTTAAGAGGTGAAAGGCTATGGCAAAAACGACAAGAAAGCGCAGCGTACTGTGGACAGTCATCTCCGTAATTGTTGTACTGCTCGTGGTCGTTGCCGTCATAGGACTTATCGTTCACTTTACGAGCGATGACAAACCGCCCGGCGGAGAGACCTTCGCCGTGAAGTACAACGGACAGACGTTAGGCGGCGGCAGTTCCATAGGACTTATGGACAGCGGCGTGGATTTCACCGTGGAAGGCTCTGCGGACTATGAAGTCAACGTGTACGCCTATTGCACGCCCGAAAACGACTTCTCCCTCACCGTCGGGGAAGAACCCTATACATGGGGCGACTTCGACGGGCGTAACGTAACGGCGGGCTTTGATTTCGAGCGAACGGAAACGGGCTTTATCGTAACGCACTACGGGCTGAACGACATCATCTCCCGCGTGCAGAATGGCATGACCGTAACGAGCGAGACTTTCCCCACCGTCGATATGTTCCGCATGGAAGTAAAATCGGGCGATGAAGTTACGGAGCTGTACTTCTGCGTCAATGCCGAGGTCGTAGGTATCACGATTGACCACGACAGTATTATCTTTTAGGAGGGTCAGGCAATGAGCAATGTTAAGAAACAGGTTCTTCTCTGTCTTGCGTCGCTCATGCTGGCAGTCCTGACGGTGCTTACGGGGTTTTCCCCCGTAAGCGCTGTCTGCTGCTATGCGGCTGAGGCGGAAAGCTCGGAAAACAACTTCGATCACACGTCTGTCAATGCCGACCTTGCCGAAATGGATTTGACGGAGTTTGTGTACGATACGGCGGGCAGCATACAGTTCGTTACTTTCGTGGAATATTGTTACTCTGCAAACGCCCTGAACTTCGGCAACTATGCCTTGTACATCTATATCTACAATCCCGCGAGGCTGCCTATCTCCGAACGGCAGGACGCCAACTCGGTGGAGATGGCGGTCGGCTACGACGAAGAGGGTAATCCCAACGACTATGCAAATATCCCATTGAAGTTATGCGGCATTTCCACGGGCGAGCTTTCCAAGCTCATCTATAAGTTCCGCGTGATGGACGATGGGACGCTGCTCAGAAATGCGAGAACACAGGAAACGGACAACGGCTATCGCCGCTACGATATTGCGGGCGTACAGCTCTGGGAGATCGGTAAGGACAATGCCGTGGACTATGGTGTGGGCGGAACGTATAAGTTCACCGGTTACGCGAAGGGCTACGGCACGGACGAAAATGCGGAGAGCAATCTCCTCTGCACGGTGGAAGAATTGGAGACTGTTGAATTGGATGTCAAGCACACTTTCTACCGCACGCTAACATCCTCAAAGGGCGCAGGGTATCAGAATCAGCTGGATACGGTGTATTTCGCCGTGCCGCAGCGGTTCTTCGATACTTACGGAAAGTTGCAGCGCATCAAAGCCGAATGGTACGAATACAAGACCAAGGACATCGTTGTCACGAGCAATCAGGATTTCTATGATAAAGCATATCCGTGGATAGGCAGACAGACGGGAGATTTCGATGAGTTCGGGATGACGGAGCATAACGAAGAGATCCATTACGCATTGGGGCAGAACGCCGGTGACGGCGGTGGCGGATTGATGATCGCCAAATGGGGATGGAATTTGGGTTCGGGTTATCTTCATGTTCCCGCACCTGCGTTGTATTACCTGTTCAAGGTGAACAACATCGAGGAGTACGATCCGTATGCAGACATCGTTTCCATAGGCGGCGTAGAGAGTAACGCTTTGTATGAGTACATCAAAAATTACAACAAGTCGTTCGACAACGGAACGTTGCCTATCAAGGACGGGACAATAAGCGCGGACTTGTTCGCGGAGGACATTGATGATTACCGCAAGATGGATACCGAGTTCGGCAAGATACAGCAAGGTTATTCGTATTACGATTTCGACGCCGATGTGGACTTGCAGAAGCTGACGAGCTGGCAGGAAACCGATCCGTCCTTCTGGGAGAATTGGATAAATTGGGGCTTGTGGGATACGATATTCGGCGGCATTCCCGAAGAGCAGAGCAAGACGGTTTCGCCTATCTATATCGTGCAGGAAAGCGATCTGGACGGCAGCGATAACGAAGTCGCGGACAGGCTTCTCATAAATGCCAACGATGTGCAGGCGCTTCGGGATTACTTTAGGGATGCCACGACGGTCAGCGGTACTGACGATGAGGAAAAACAGGTCGTGCTGTTCCGCTTTGCCACTACGGATTACTATTCCGCAGCGGTGGACATTATGGAACTTCGCACGATAATACCCGACAAGCACATAAGCGGTCAGGCATACAGGGCTTGGGAGAGCGTGTTCTTCGATTTCGATATTATTCAGCTCACGTTCAACCGGGACGGTAAATATACGGTCATTCCGGCGGTGGCAAGTCCCATTGATATCGTGAACGACATCACTCCGCCTGTGCAGATGCCCGACGACACGCCGTGGTGGGTAAAGCTGTTGAGCGTCATCCTTACTATTGTGCTGGTCGTTCTTGTCGTGAAATTGGTTATCCTTATCGTCAAGAAATGTAAGCAGAACAGGCAGGTCAAAAAGGCGGTCGAAAAATACAGCGACAGGAGGAAAGAATGAGCGGGCAATCTAAATTCAAATGTAAGTCAAATGCGCAGAAGTATGCCATCCGCGCCTACTATGCGAAAAGGAGTAAGGCTAACAAGCCATCGCATGAATGCGAGGAGCAGCGCGAACGCTATATGAAGGTTATGCGGGAGGATTTTCCGAAAGACTTTATCAGCAACGATGAATGGGACTACATCGAGGCGATGGCGAGTTGGCCTAAAAAATAGGAGGCAAGGATGAAAACGGTCAAGAGAATCATCGCTGTTGTTCTCTTGGTCGTGGTGGGAATCGTGGTCGGCTATCTGTGTTATACGGGTAGCCGGCTTTCCGCCACGCAAGAGATGGCGGCAGCTTTGGAGGTGGTTTATGAACAGGCGCAGAGTATTTAATATTTGCCTGTCCGTGTTGATAACGGCGGCATTTGCATTGCTTGCGGTGTTCGTGTTTTCGGACTCATATCTTCGTTTCGGAGAAGCCGTCAAGGACTTCGGGTTGTCGGTAGGGTACTACTTTTGTACGCTGTTCGGAATAGAGCATAATATCGTGCCGTCTGTTACGGAGTATTCTTCGGTGATGGATTGGAGCATCCTGCTTCCGTCGGACTTTGAGGGCTTCACTTCGCAGGCAAAAAGTTTCTTCTCATTGCTTGTGGACGGCGAGAACTTCTCGGGCTATTGGGCGAAGGTCGGAGATGTGATGCTCGTGCTTCTGAAGGTCGTGGCAATCATGCTTCCGTGTTTGCTCATCTTATGGATGGTCATCTGGCGGCTGTACAAGAGCGGCAACACCAAGCACAACAAGGATACCGTACCTCTCCGGGCATTCAAGATGCTGTCGAGGTGGATCTATCAGCCGTTGAAACGGACTGTATTGTCGTACCGGGACTTTCTTGCGGAGCATCGCGCGGTATGGATCCTTTGGGTGGTTATGTGGGCGTTCCACCTAAATGTGGCAAGTATCGTCACGGACTTTCTTGCGCACTATTTCTACTTCGTGTTGAGCTTTGATGTAGCAAACCTCTATGTGCAGGTGTGCAAGCTGTTTATCGACTTGCAGGTCATCTTCCGGCACTTCCCGTGGTGGTGCATCGCGTTCGTCTGCTGGCTGCTGTTCGACCGGTGGAGAAAGAATATCGCTTTGAACAAACTTCGGCACTTCGAGGCGAGGAACTGCGGGTTCATCAATGAGCTGCCGATAGTCAGTATGGCGTGTGGCTCAATGGGCAAGAAAAAGACGACGCTCATCACGGACATGGTGCTGTCGCAAGAGGTGATGTTTCGTCAGAAGGCACTCTCTATCTTGCAGCAGAACGATATGAAATTTCCGTACTTCCCGTGGATAGCGTTTGAGGACGAATTGCGGCGTTGTATGGAACATGGGACGGTCTATAATCTTGCCTCGGTCAAAACATGGGTGGCGTTGAAGAGGTCAAGGTTCATTCGGCACAGAAACGCGCAAACGCAACTTTACGGATACGATTACGCGCGTTACGGTACCACTTTTGACGATTCGCTCAAAATAAGCAGGCTGTTCGAGGTGCTGGAAACCTACGCGCAGGCGTACTTCATCTACGTTATTCAGAGCAGCCTTATTGTGGCGAATTATTCCGTCCGCACGGATAATATGATGGCAGATAACGGCAACTTCCCGATGTGGATTACGGACTTCTTCCCGAAACGCAGACGGCCTCAAAGCAGGCACGCGCATATTCTGGATTTCGATGTGCTGCGCTTGGGGCGTAAGGTCTTGGAAAACAATCCGAAGGTAGGCAGTTTTGAGTTCGGCGTTGTGGGGATCACGGAGATAGGCAAGGAGCGCGGCAATAATCTGGAACTACGGGAGATCAAGAAAGGCGCGGACGATACCAACCAAAAGAATGACCTGTTTAACTCGTGGCTCAAGATGTGCAGACACTCTGCGACAGTGGACAACTTCCCGTTCATCAAAGTCTTTACGGACGAGCAACGCCCTGAAAGCTGGGGTGCGGACGCGCGCGACCTTGCGGACATCATCAACATCGCTTCGTGCGGGGATATGCGGCTTGCATTGCCGTTCTACACGATAGAGGAAATGCTCTCGGAGTGGGCGTTCAACCGCTTTCTGCCGCTGTATTACGACTTTCGTTTCAGGCGCGGGGACAATACGCTTCTCGTGCATATTCTCAAAAGTGTTGTCGCATGGCTTTGGCGGCGCAATCTTCGTATCTACAACCGCTTCGGCTATTCAATTTTGAAGATAGAGAAAGAGCGCGGCACGATGGACGGCAAGACGGAGAATAAGAAGTATTACCTGATGAGTGCGAAGATCTACGCACAGCGGTTCAGTACGGACTGTTTCTCGGACTACTTCAACGATATGGCGCGGCGCACTTATACGGGGCTTGCGGACTACTTGGAATACGCTACGGAAAAGGCTTCGGTTGAGGAATTGAGGATGCAGAACAGTTATTTCATCAACTCGCTGTACAGGGACGCGGACGGCGACAGTTCTGCGTGATTCACGGGCTGTCCGCTTCCTTTACGGCAAAAGGAGGCAACCATGTCTTATGGCGAATGCAAAGTGTATTTTGACGGCAGTCATTACATAGCGATACCGCATACGACAAGGCCGTCAAGACGGCGTTTCCGTCCGCCGGAAGAAGAGATAGAGGTGACGGAGCAGGAAGAGCCGCAGACCACGGAACAGGAAGAAACTATAAACGCAGAAGAAAGCGCACCGTCTGAAAATGACGATGCGCCGTCTTCGCATACGGAAAATGAGGTAGTGGTCGAGCCTGCTGTTGAGAAGAAGGTAAGATCTCGGACGATGACGCGAAAAGAACTCTTCGAGGAACTGTATCAAAAGTCGGCAGGGCAGTCCCGAAGCGCGAGGAAGAAGTTTATCGTTCGCAACATGAAGCCGTACTTTAAGGATGAAGATAGCACGATAAAGTATGTGGAAGTGCAATTTGAGCGGAAATTGCGGAATCTGATATGTCGGCGCATCAGGCTCACTCGCAAGGTGAATTTGCAGGACTTCAACTATTTTTGCACTTTTACCTACGACGGGGCAAAGCATACCGAAGAGAGCTTTATGAGGAAGCTACGCGGATGCTTCAAAATGATGTGCCACCGCAAGGGCTGGAAGTATGTCGGGGTGTGGGAACGCTCGCCCGAAAAGAAGCGGCTTCACTTCCACGGGCTGTTCTACATTCCGGACGGAGCGATGCCCGGAGAACTCGTTGAGGTCAAGGACTATTCGCCGATCAAGAAGAAGGTGCAGACGACGATCCAGAACACCTACTTCAACGAAAGGTTCGGAAGATCCGACTTCAAGACGGTGGACGACCGCTCTATGCTCGGCGAGGCGATAGCGTATCTCACGAAGTATATGGAAAAGACAGGCGAGAAGATGGTCTACTCGAAGGGGCTGCCGCAGTTCTTCATCTCGGACATCATGGACGAGGACATCGTCTGTACGATAGGGAATGAGGAAAAAAAGCTGCTCCTTTACGACGATTTCTCGTGCTGGGATGAGGGCTGCTATATGGGACAAGTCAGCAAAGGCGTCATCGACAAAATGCGGAAATGCAACTGAACTTCGAATGGTAAAATACGGGCTGAAAACGGAAAATGTGTGACGGTGAAAGCGGAAGATCGCCCAAGCGGGTCAGCGGGCGACTCCGCTTCCGTCAGCACTCCGCTTTTTCGTATTTCAGTCGAGTTAAGTTTACGTGGCGTGTGCTTGTCGCGGCGGCGCGAAGCGGCGCCGCTCTCGTATCAAAGACAAGCACACGCCACGGTTGCAAATTGTAGTTTTTAATGACGCATTATATATGCATTATATAGGATATTTGACAAGATTAAATTTTCTCATAAAGGATTAAGTTAGTAAAATTGAGTAAAAATAAAGCATTTGCTCATTTTTTATTGTTTTTTTTAAGTGTTAATGTTATAATATTAAATATTGAATAACTTAGGACGGTGAGACTATGACTGTCAGCTATAAAAAATTATGGAAACTTCTTATTGATAAAAATTTGAAGAAAAAAGATCTGATCCACATGTCTGGTATAAGTAATTATACTCTTAATAAGTTAAATGCCGGGAAGAGCGTTACAACAGACACATTATTAAAGATATGTTCGGCTTTGAATTGCGAAATCGGAGATATAATGGAAATAGAATATGATACTCCACAAAATATGGGATAAATACGAAGTAGCACTTTTGATTGAGTGTTATGAGAATATAAAAAATGGAGAAGACCAAAAAAGTGCTTTGATGCAGTTGTCAAAAGACTTGAGAAATATGGCCATTCTTGCCGGTAAAAATATTGATGAGACATATCGCAATTACAACGGTATGGTGTGGCAATATGCCTACATTAAGCTGGCATTCAATAAAGGAAGTTATGGGACGAGAAGACCCACACCATTGTTTGTAAAAATGGTTGAATTATATGACTCCGATAGGTGTGAGTTTGATAAGATATTAGAAGAAGCGCATCGTATATCGGGACGGGATGAGGAAACAAAAATGCAGTCTATTGTAGATACAAAACAATTTATGGACTGGTTACATACAGTAAACACGAAAAAATATACGCCTGAGAGGTGTGTTGAGTGTGTAACTATGACGTCACAATATGCAACGTCTCATGGAGTCACAAGGGAGATTTTTTGGAATATTACAGACTATAGGGAATTTAATAAAATTCGTGTTCGTTTATCATCTAATAGAATTTTTAAGATGACTGATCCCAAGTTGTTTCATGATTTTGAAGTAATCGGAAAATTTTATTCTGACTATATTCGGGAGAATTGTCAAAGATCCGAACAAGTTAAAAATGATGTGGTGAGCGAAATTCACGAAACCACTGTACAACAAGCAGAAAGTGAACCGCAAAATACATGTGTTCAAAATGTGGTATCTGCCAGTGATTTTGACAACGAGTGCGGTGACATGTCCAATAATGATAATAAGGAAGAAATAATACATAGTAGAAAAAGAGGTGGGAAAACACAAGAAAAGATAGTTTGCCCGCAGCAATTAAAAGATTTGTTGTTGGAAAAATTCTCATATGGGCTGCGTGTTGATTCCTTTATTGATATGAGCCGTCTTAGAGGTTATGCAGAAGAAATGGGGATAAGTATTACTGAAAGTGAGGAGGAACTAAAGGCTCAGATAATTGATGCCGGCATATTATCAGAAAGCAAAGTATATTTCTTTACGCATAAACTGTACGAAGATTTGGTGCAGATGGCGGAAGAATTATTTGGAGTTGGGCATCAAGTTATATATTATGAGAAGTTGTTTGAAAAAAACAGCGATTGGCTCATAGAGCAAAACATTTTGTCGGAAGTATTGTTAAAAGATATATATGTAAAGGAATTGCAAGGTTTTTTTGTTGGGAGAAATTTTTTGTTAAACTCTACTGAACGAATTAATGAATTTGACGCAGTTGAAAGTGAATTAAAACGTGTTTGGGGAGATAATGCGATTCACTCTTATCAGGAATTATATGATTTGCTACCGTATATACCGCAAGATAAGATAAGACAAATTCTCTCTAGAAGCGATCAGTTTGTGTGGTCTTCATTGGAACATTTTGCTTGGATTGATCGAGTGATTATTAGTGATTATGAAAAGCAAACCATTGCGGACTATGTAAATGAAAAGTGTGATAGTGTTGGTTTTACTACAATCAGCGACGTGCCTTTAGGACAAATAGTAGAGGAGAACTACGAACTTTCAATTAATGCAATTTACGATGCCATATATACTATTGTGTTAAAAGATAGATTTATATTGAAAGGGCGTATTTTAACTACAGACCAAAGTAATACAGATATTTGGGAATTGGCACGGGGGTATTGCTTAGGAAAGGATGAGTGTCTATTTACGGATCTTTATAATTATGTTCAATCGGTAAACGGTATTGCATATAGACCGGTTGCATATAAGGCGGCTTATGATCAAATGGTTAGAGTTGCGGAAAATAGATTCGTTGCTGATAAATTTGTTTTGTTTGATGTAAAAAGGATAGATGAGCTTTTAAGCACTTTTGTCAAAGGCGAATTTATAGCTGTAAAAGGTGTAGCCTCGTTTGCTTTGTTTCCAGATTGCAATTATGCGTGGAATCATTACATATTAGAAAGTTTTTGCTATAGATTTAGTGAGAAGTTTAGATTGAAATTGCAAAACTTTAATGAAAAAAATGTTGGCTTAATTGTTAGAAAAGAAAGCGAATTAAGTTATAATGATATATTGGCGAGAACTGCGGCAGAAGCGGGAATCGCATTGACTATAGAACAAGTTGGCGATTATCTGTACAACAATGGATATACGACTAAAAGTAGAATGTCTTTATTAAATGAAGTGATAGAAAGAGCGAGACATATAGTGGAGGATAAGTAACTTGTATTCATATACTTACGATGAGGAAACAGGCGGACTTCTTTTGAATTCTTCGCCAACAAATTTTTCAAAAGAGCCCAGACCTGTATATGCTTATGAAATGGATCTCTTGGGATTTTCAGCGTATTGGCAGTATGATCATCAGAATGATGTTCCGTACATGTGGGCTGAGTCCAATGTTTATTGGTATAAAGGACAGATTATTGCAAGGATCAAAGGTGGAGATTTATATCATGAGCCAAATCTTATTCCAGTCTTAGAAGAAGACGAAACAATTGTATTTGGTAAAGAAAAGGGATATTCTTTAGAACCAATTGATATAAAGGGTATGTGCGAGAAGAATAAGAGTTTTCTTTCTCTATTAGAAGATACAACTGTAAAACTTATCGTTAAAGAATATGAAAAATACAAGAATAAGTTAGATATTTTCCACGTTGCGTTTTCTGGAGGAAAAGATAGCGCGGTGTTATTGGATTTAGTAAAAAAGGCATTGCCTGCCGGAAGTTATGTGGTAATTTTTGGAGATACAGGCATGGAGTTTCCCGATACATACGCGGCAGTAGCTTATACGCGACAGCAGTGTGAGAAAGATGGTACTCCTTTTTATGCGGCTAAGTCTCATTTTAATCCCGAAGAGTCATGGAAGTTGTTTGGTCCTCCGGCAAGGGTTTTACGATGGTGCTGTAGTGTTCATAAAAGTACTCCTCAAACAATCAAGATGAGAGAGATAACAGGAAAAAATAACTACACCGGCATGGATTTTGTTGGAGTAAGAGCACACGAAAGTTTGGCAAGAAGCCGCTATGAATATGAAAACTTTGGCAAAAAGCAAAAAAGTCAATATAGCTTTAATCCGATTTTGGAATGGACATCTGCGGAGATATGGTTGTATATTTTCTCTAACAACATTTATATAAATGAGGCATATAAAAAAGGGAATTCTCGAGCAGGCTGCTTGTTTTGCCCAATGTCGGGAGGACAAAGTGATTATTTTAGAAGAAATGCTTATAAGAGTGAGATAGATAAGTACATTGATTACATTAAGGAATCTTATAGCTCTAAGGACGAAAAGGATGTGTTATCCTATTTGACTAATGGCGGATGGAATGCCCGTAATAATGGACGGAATCTGGCCAATAATCCTTTTAGATGTATTGAAAAAACGACGGCTGGGACATTTACAATTAACGTTATTAGTCCGACAACAGATTGGAAGGAGTGGATAAAAACTATAGGAAATGTTTCATGTCGGGGCGATGACTGTATTGTATGGTATCAGGATAAAGAGATACAATTCAAGCTTCATGAAAATAATAACGGTTATGTTGTTTCTATAAAAGAGAGTGTGTTAAAAGAAAACCCTAGGTTCAGTAAGTTATTCAGACAAGTATTTAGGAAGGCAACGTACTGTGGAATTTGCAGAGTTTGTGAAACGAATTGTCACAATGGTTGCATTAAATTTATAGATGGTAAAGTGCAGATTACTGACTGCATTCATTGCCATCAATGCCATGAGATAGATGATGGATGTCTACTATATCATTCGTTAAGACACCCACAAGGAGGAGGAAAAAATATGAAGAGCTTAAACTCATTTGCAGATCATGCCCCTAAAAGGGAATGGCTCGTTTCTTTCTTTGATTTGAAGGGAGATTTCTTTATCGAACATACCTTAGGCCCTATGATGTATGATATGTTTAGACGGTTTCTGAAAGATGCGGGGTTAAATGAAAAGAATCATTTTACAGAATTTGCGCAGTTGATTAGCGATATGGGATGGGAAACAGAAACTGCGTTAGGGCTCATAATGATTAACCTTGTCTATGAAAATCCTCAGATAGCTTGGTATATTGATAATCTAAGCATTGGTTGTTACTATGAAAAAAGCAAGGTTGAGGAGATGTTGATCGCCGCAGATGTAAAACCTAAAGATGCGAAATCGATTGTTAAGGCTTATAAGAGAATAACCGATACACCATTTGGAACGAACTTGAATTTTGGCTTTACTACAGATGAAGACATTGTACGATCGAAATGGATTATAAATGACAATAAGGTTGTCCTTTATGCCCTTTATAAGTTTGTAGAAAAGTGTAATATGGAAGATCGGGAATTCCATTTGTCATATTTGTTCGACGAAGAGATTGATAGGGATGGGGCAAGCCCTGCAAGAGTAATGGGCATTTATGATGAAGAAGAATGGAAGTCTATTCTTTTGGGGTTGTCGGCAAGATACAACGAGTTTATAAATGCGACATTTACAAATGATCTCAAAACGATTACGCTAAAGGACAAAACTTCAGCAGATGTGTTGAAGTTATTCAAGGAGGAATTGTAAGATGAACGTAATGAAATATTGTGAATATTTTGACATAAATGAGACGTATTTCCCTTGCATTGACGAATCTGCAATCAATGCAGGAGTGGATTGGCAAAACACATATCCTCATGAAACGTTCATCAAACTTCTCAAGAGTGTTGAAAACATGTTGGGCGGAGAGACGAAGCGCTCCGTTTGGATACATGGTGCCTACGGAACGGGAAAAAGTCAGTGCGCTTATGCCTTAAAAAAGATCCTTGAAGTTGACGAATGTGAATTAAAACAATATTGGGATAGATATGAGCCTTTGAAACGTGAGATACCCTTATTGGAGAAACTTTTAGGACATAAAGAAAAAAAGATCGCGACGGCATATAGATATGCTTCCGGTAGTATCGATTCCCCGCAACAACTGTTTTTGGCGATTCAGGAGAGTATTAAGCTCGCCTTGGAAAACAAGGATATTGAATACAAAGGGGAATATACACTAAAAGAGAGTGTTATAAGTTGGATAGAAAAACCGGAACAGAAAGCTTTCATCAATTCTTTATTAGGGAAGCCCGAATGGAGATCGTTGTTCTCGCAGTCAAATGCGGATGAAATAGTGAATTCGCTTACTAAGAACAGCAACATTTCTGAGTTGATGAACAATATCTTTAGGATGGCGTCGAAAGAAGGTATAACGGCATTGTCTTTAGATGCCGATAGTTTGCGTAATTGGATTAAAGATATTATTCAGAAAAATGATATTAAGATTGTGCTTATTTGGGATGAGTTTAGCGATTTCTTTAGGCTCAATAAGAATTCATTAGGCGAATTTCAAAAGATTGTTTCAATCTGTGAGGAAATACCCTTCTATTTGATTGTCGTGACACATCCTATTACTTCCATTAGCACCAATGATGACTCTTGGAAAGTTATACAAGATAGGTTTGATCGTATTGAAATCGAATTGCCTGAAAACATTGCATTCGATTTGATTGGACATGCTTTTAACGTAAAAGAAGTGGCTAAATCTCAATGGATGCAGATGACTGGTGGATTGGAATCGGCGCTACCTAATGCAATTCCGGCAGTAATGAAGGCTGCAAATATAAAAGATAGATCTGTTATAAGACATATTTTGCCTATTCATCCAGTAGCCGCTCTTGTTTTGAAAAATATAGCTCATGCGTTTCAGTCCAATCAGAGAAGTATGTTTGATTTTATAAAATCTTCTCATGACACAGACGTTAAGGCATTTCAGTGGTTTATTAAAGAATACGGCCCTATGGACGAAGCTCAACCGTTTTTGACGGTTGATATGCTTTGGGATTTCTTTTATGTGAAAGGTAAAGACCATCTAACATCGGATATAAAACTTATTTTAGATACCTATCCGCAGCAAACTATGCTTGATGAAAAAGAGAGACGAGTTCTGAAAACGATTCTTATCATGCAAGCAATTGATCAAAGACTTGGCGGTGCTATACCGATTTTGAAGCCGACGGAACAGAATCTTAGTTATGCTTTTGAAGGAATACGAGAGCTTGAGTCCGCGGCAAGACATATTGCAAAATCTTTGGAAAGCAAGGGTGTCTTGATTAGCACGCCAATTGGTGATGGGAAAAAAGTGTTTGGAGCGGCGGTTCTTGCTGGGGATAATGCAAAAATCGAAGCAGCTAAAACTGAGATTAGGAAACAAAGCAATATAAACAAATTAGTGCAAGAAGGAGACATGCTCCCGATGGCGCTTAGTTTAAGCCCGGCTTTAAAATTGAGATATGCCCTTAATACTGAGACAGGTGCTTTGCCTATTGTTACTATAGCTGATTTTAGAAAAACCATGGATGCTCTGAAGAGCAAAGACAATTCGTGGCGTTTCTATGCCGTTTTAGCGCTTGCTAAAGACGAAGATGAGGCTATGGCATTCAGAAATACTATTAAGTCGACAATTGCCAATGAAGAATATAAAAATATAATTGTAATTGACGCGCTTTCATCGCCTCTCGGGGTAGAATTGTTTGAATTGTATATAGATCATTCGGCAATGGCTAATTATTATCAAAGCAATAATAATCAGCAAGCTAAGGAGAATGCGAGAAAAGCGAAAGAGGTCTTGAATAGAACATGGAGAGATAAGATACACGATGGGCAGTTTTATGTCTATACATACGCAAATCAGGATGGAGAAAAAGCAATTGGAGCCAACAATGTTCAGGTCATTTTGCAGACTCTCGTACTGAGTAAATTTAGATACGTTCAGGATTTTACAAAGGGACTTACTGAATCACAATTGAAGTTGAATCAAGCCAAGCAGATTGCAAGATACGGAATGGGAGATATTGAAATCAATGGCTTGATAAAAGGGTGTCAAAATAGTGTGCTGGGAACCGTTTGGGGGAGAAAGGAATATTGGCTTGTCCCCGAACTCCAAGGCGCAGCGATGGTTGTCATTAAAAAGTCTGTAGATAATTTGATTTCTGATTCGTTTGCTAAGCAAGGCCAAATTTCTATTGGAGAGATTTACGATTTTCTGCAACAGGAATATGGTTTTTCGCCATGCAATTTATCTGCTTTCATTACCGGATTTTTATTGAAAGAATATAGCTCAGATCCATATCGTTGCATAAACGCAGAGGGATACCCGGAAGTCATGACTCCTGATAAATTGGCCGAGATGATAGGTAACTATATTGGGAAGAATCCGAAAACTACTTATATTGTAAAAATGACTCCAAAGGAGAAGGCTTTTTATGAAGTAACTGAGGAGGCATGGGGTGTCCCTGCAACATCTTGTTCATCACCCACACAGGTAAGCAACCTTGTAAGCAACAAAATGAGAGAATTGGGTTATCCGATTTGGTGCTTAGAGGAAGTTGATAGTGGTAGTGTATATGATGTTTTAAAGAAATATATCGCATTAGTACAGAGCGAGGGAAAGGCAACCCATAATATAGCCATTGAAATAGGAGAGATCGCACAGAATCGTCCTTCGGTAGCTAAATACTTAAAAGAGTTGCTTACCGAAGAAAAATGCAAAGCGGGAATGGAAGCATTTTTAGGACACTTTGAAGACGGAAGGTTGATTTCTCTTGCAAGTGAAATTGGTGATCCAGATATTCTTTTACCGGATATAAAAAGGATATTCAGTATTAAGCATTCGGCTTTGTGGATTAAAGAGACAGGCTGTAGTGAAATTCAAAAGTTAATTGTAGAATATGAAGTTATAAAGCAAACTAACACATTGCTTAATGTGCATTGTAATTCCAAGGAGAAAATGTTTAATGCTTGGCGTGACGAATTGAAGTTTGTAAGTTTTTCGTGTGAAGCATTAAAATCCAAGCGTCCTAATTTAGATAAAACATTATCGTATTTGCAGAAAATTGCATTTAGAGAAGATTTCTTGCCTGAGATGATGAAGGGCTTTTTGGACGAGTTGGTTAACAATATGGCTGAAGTACAGTCGATCCTTAGAGACAAATTAAGCGTTTTTGTTGAACTCTATGGTGTGTATCTCGAGGGATTCAATGAACTTGAAAAAGAAGAAATAAGAAGTTCTATAAAAAACGACTTGTTTACAACTACAGTAACTGTAAGTAATTCTTATGTAAAAGCGGCAGCCGAAACATATCGTAGCAGTCAGAAAAAGACGCAATTATTTAATGCGTGGAAAGAAAGAACTGGTACAAAAAATCCAAGAGAATGGTCAAGTCGTTATCAAACTCCGATATTGAGTCTTGTTGATGACAATCATTACGACGAGGCGAAACGGGCATTTGCTACCTTGAATAGTCATGTTCAAGGTGACCTTGAAATAACAGAGGCTATTGCTTTTGTCGAAAATTCTGGTGCGTTCTTTGAAAAGATTAAAGATGAGGAATACAGAAACAAAAGATTTGTCGAAAAAATTATAGGGGGATATTCTGCATTGTTGAATATAAATGCCGTGAGGAGCGCTCTTGAAAATTTGACGATAGACGCCTACGAATGGTTAGATAGTCCTGTTGTTAGAAAGAAAATACAGGATATGGCTCAAATGGAATATTACGCAGGTGGTAGTGATAAAGCTGTTGCGTTAATTGATGAAATGAGCGATGCAGAACTGAAACTTAGATTGAAAGAGTTAGTTAAACGAGATATACAACTCGGTGTCAGAATAATCGAAAACGGGGGCAAATGATTATGCTCGATGCGCTTGTAGACAATTACTTATCAAAAGCAAAAGGCTTGCCTTTCTTCTATGCGGTTGATGACGTAGAGTATTTGTCCGTATTAAACAGCTTAAAACAGGCAGGATTGAAAGAAATTAGATTAAGCGAGTTTTGCAAAGCGGCAGATAAATATCCCAATTTGGATGAGCTGATTGATTCTTTTAGGATTGCGGATGTTGATTTCTCTTCAAACAAATGCGTCATCACCGGTTTAGGAGAATATCTTGCCCTAAAGGGTGAGCAAGAAGCCATTAAATTTCTAAGGAAATTAAAAAATACAACCTTAGGGGTTGCCAGAGTGGTTATTTTGCTAAGGTATATGGACAGACCACTTAAAACAATTGTGGAGGAAGATATACGCTTAAAGGAGCAAAGAGTGTTTTTTCAATCGCAATCCAATAACTATAATTCTATCGTTAATATACAAACTGATTCTAATTTGGGACTTGTAAAAGAGACTGGAATCAAATTTTTGCTTAAGCAATTCGAGAGTGGATCAACTGGCAAATTGTATGTTAAAACGGATTTGGATTTAAGTAATTCGCTAATACCGATAACAACTATTTCAAATTCTTACATGGCCGTCAAACAGTTAGTAAAGGGATTTTTATTGCCGCAATCAATAGGAACAGAAGAACAGTGGGGGAAGCTCCTGTTCGACGTGCAAAAGTTCGGCACACTTGAGGCGGCTTTAGATTTTTACGGATTGTGTGATCAGGCAGAGGAAGAATTTCTTGAGAGAGCGATTGGATATGAATATAAGAATTGGATTTACTTTGTCTCGCTTAAACTCAACGTCGAGAAAATTCACAACTTGTATTTGCGGTATGTAATTTCATCCGTAGATGATTTTAAATCCCTGAAAGAGCATGCTCTTAACGATATTATAAAAATACGCCATAATGATTTAAGTTTTCAGGAAATGTATATGGCGAGGAAGAAGTTATTAAAAGGGATTTCCGAGTCGGATATAGCAATTTTTGTTCGTGAAAACGAAATAGATTCCCAAGAAAGCATATATCATTTTACCGATTTAACTCTTATGGAAAGACATGCTATCATTAAATGGGTATCTACATATGGAACTGTACCTGAACTGGAATATATTTATCCGGCATTAGCTTCTTACCTGAAGAAGTACATTTTTGATTGCGGCAAAATATCACAATTCCTTACAGATTATTTTGATTCGTATAAGAAACAAAAGATAAGAAATGTATTGGATGAAAATTTTGTTGCATCTGTGAGCGAGGCATCGATGAAGTACGCGAGCTTAGATACTCGCGCAAATGCTTTATCTAAAATTGGAGACAAAAAAAACTGTTACTTATACTGGATCGACGCACTCGGAGTAGAGTATTTGTCTTATATTCAGGATCTTGCGCGCGAAAAAGGTTTATCTATCAAGATAGATGTAGTCAGGGCTGATTTGCCAACGATCACGGAAATCAATAGGAAGTTTTATGATGAGTGGGATGGCGGTAAAAAAGCAAAGCAATCAAGACTTGACGAGATTAAGCACAAAGAAAAGGGTGGTTTTGACTATGAGAAGTGTCAAGCTCCGATACATTTGGCTGATGAATTAGCTGTTATAGAAGAAGCAATAAATACCGCGTATACCTCATTGGCTTTGCATGATTGCAAAAAGTTCATTATTGCCAGTGACCACGGGGCATCTCGTTTGGCTGTTATTGCTCATATAGAAGAAAAGTATGAGACTGATACAAGGGGAGAGCATTCAGGACGGTGTTGTAAGTATTTTGATGATTATGACATAAGTTATTCTGTATCTGAAAAAGGTTATATTGTACTAACAAATTATGGACGATTCCAAAAGAGCAGAAGAGCAAATGTAGAAGTGCATGGTGGGGCTTCGTTAGAGGAAACGGTTATTCCAGTTATTACGCTTTCACTCAAAGGCCAGATAACTTCTGATATAAGAGTATTGGATGCTGAAAATATTGTTATTGAGAGAAAGAAGGGTGTTACTTTTAAGCTATATATTTCGGATGTAGAAAACCAAGACAAAGTAAGGGTTGTTTTGAAAGAAAGATCTTACTCTGCAAAATGTATAGATAAAACTCACTATGAGATTTGTGCTCCTGAAATTAAACGTTCGGGTAAGTATAATGTCGATATATTTGATGGGGAAAATTTGCTTGGTTCTGTTGTAATTAACGTAAAAGGAACTGTGGGTACATCAAATAGTGATTTTGATGATTTGTTCTAAGGAGTGTAGGTATGGATTACATTGAAAAACTCAGAGATAATTTTGATGAAATGGTCGTCTATAAAGACCTGAAAAAAACGAACTTTTTCACGGCATTAAGTCTGCCTGCATTTATGAGAGATTGGTTGCTCAGAAAATTTGAGGATGAAGACGGCCAATTTGATCAAGATGAATTATCTAATTTTGTAAAGAAATTTATACCTCGGAAAGCCGATTGGAATGCTATCAAAAGTAGAATTATTGTAGATGGAGAAAGAGTTAAATTTCTTGCAAAAATAGCAGTCAACATCGATATAAGATCAAGCGAGGTTTCCTTTGCTTTGCCTGAATTTGGTTTAGGGTTTAGGGAAACAATTATTGAGCCTAATGTTTGGGAAGACTGTAAAGATGAACTCGTAAAAGGTAGAGATATATGGGGGATGGTTGAACTTGGCTATCGCCAACCAGACAGTTACGACATTGAATTTGAATACGAGGCAAAAAAATCAAAGGCAAAATCTTCAAAAGACGGAAAAATCAAACTGATTTCCTTTAAGAATTTTTGCCCATATCAAATAGATGTCGAGCAATATAAAGAAGCCCGCAAGGAATTTACAACAGACGAATGGATAAATGTCTTATTAGGCGCAGTTGATTATAACGCTTCAGGTTATAATACCGAAGAAGAAAAATTAACTATGCTAACAAGACTGTTGCCGTTTGTAGAAAAGAGATTGAACTTAATCGAGCTTGCTCCTAAGGGTACCGGAAAATCATATCTGTTTGGCAATGTAAGCCGTTATGGATGGTTGTCAAGTGGCGGAATTATGAGCCGTGCAAAAATGTTCTATGATCAAAGCAAAAGGCGAGAAGGATTGATTGCCGGAAGTGATTTTGTTACGTTAGATGAGGTTCAGACGATATCTTTTACTGATACTGATGAAATGAGGGCTGCGTTAAAGGGCTATTTGGAAAACGGCAATTTTACAGTAGGCGATTATAAGGGAATTGCTTATGCTGGAGTTATTCTGTGCGGAAACATCAGGAAAGAAATTATGGATGCAGACGGATATAGTAATATGTTTGTCGAGTTGCCCGAAGTATTCCATGAATCAGCATTGATTGAAAGATTTCACGGGTTTATCAAAGGATGGAACATTCCGAGAATGAATGATGACCTGAAAGTGTCCGGTTGGGCATTAAATTCTGAGTATTTCTGTTCAATCTTGCATGAACTTAGGGACGATATGTTGTATCGTTCTGTTGTTGATGAGCTTATCGTTGTTCCGGCTGGCGCTGATACAAGAGATACTGAGGCAGTGAAGCGTATAGCAACAGCATATCTAAAATTATTATTCCCGCATGTACAAAGCGCGAAAGATATTTCGCCGTATGATTTTAGAAGATATTGCCTTGATAGAGCAAAAAGGATGAGAGATACTATTCGTTATCAACTTGGACTCCTTGATGTTGAATATGCGGGAAAAGATATGCCCATGTTTACAGTAAACGAAGAAGGTTAAGTATGACAGAAAAAAGATGTTACGTGTGCGGTAAAGAGCCTTTGACAAAAGATGAGGTTGGCCTAACCAAAAAGCTAATAAATAAAAATGCAAAACAATTTTATTGCTTGGCTTGTCTTGCAGATGAATTAGAAGTGACGCAGGAAGAGTTGCTGGCCAAAGTTGAACAGTTCAAAGAAGAAGGTTGCACTTTATTTAAGTGAGGACATCATGGCGAGGATAATATATGCCGATAATGCGGCAACTACACAATTAAATAAAACAGCCATTGAAGTTATGAAACCGTTTTGGTTGTATGAATACGCTAATCCATCGCAGCCATATTCTTTTTCTCGGAAAGTAAAAAATGCTTTGAAGGAAGCGAGAAATACTATTGCGGAATGTATAAATGCATTGCCTAATGAAATTTATTTTACTTCCGGAGGAACAGAAAGTGATAATTGGGCAATTCAAGGAGCAGTTTTAGCTAACAGAGATAAAAAAACGATAATTACGTCTCAAATTGAACATCATGCTGTTCTAAAAAGTTGTGAGTACATGAAAAACTTTGGGTGCAATGTCATTTATCTCCCCGTCAATTGCCTTGGAATACTAGAACCAAAAGTGCTTAGCAATGCCATTACTTCAGATGTTAACTTGGTAAGCATAATGTTGGTTAACAATGAAATAGGTGCTCGACAGGATATAAAAAAGCTTGCAAAAATTGCGCATGATAGAGGCGCCCTCTTTCATACAGATGCAGTACAAGCAGTGGGGCATATCAAAGTTGATGTGAAAGATTTGGGTGTGGATTTAATGTCGGCCTCTGCACATAAATTTGGAGGCCCTAAGGGTGTAGGATTTTTGTATGTGAAAAATGGAATCAATATTCATCCTTTTATGAAAGGGGGGGCACAAGAGTTTAATTTCCGCGCTGGGACAGAAAATGTTCCTGCTATAGTTGGGATGGCCACAGCGTTGCAGCAAAGTGTTTTACAAAGAGATTTAGGATATATAAATAACTTAGAAAACATTATTGTGCATATTTTAAAAGGCAACGGGTTGACGGAAGGGATTGATTTTATAATAAATGGCAATGAGGAAAGTAGGGTTCCGGGTATTTTTTCGTTATCTTTTGCAGGAAAAAGCGGAGAAATGATTTTACACAGAATGGATTTGATGGGAATAATGATTTCTACCGGAGCGGCTTGTGACAGTGTTCATACGAAAATTTCACATGTTATTCGTGCGATAGGCGTGAAAGAAGATTTTGCGCAAGGTACAATTAGAATTTCCTTAGGCATGGATAATACCTTAGAAGAGGCTAAACAGATCGGGGATGCATTAGTAAAAATAATCGGTAAAAAAGGTGACTAAGATGTACGATTTTGTAAAGAGCAAACAAGAACTTAAAGAATTAAAAGAAGCCTGTGAAAGCATTATCAAAAATGTGCAAAATAGTTTCTTGAGAGATTATTTTACTTTTCAGTTCCATTTGATTGGCAGTGGAATGAACAATTTAATAACTCAAAATGGGGAAACTGGGGAGTATGATCTTGATTATAATTTCATTTTGCAGAAAGATAAGCAGAACCTATTCTCTAACCCCAAGAAAATAAAGGAACTTTTTATTAAAGCATTTAATGAAGTCAATCCTGATTTGGGGTTTAAGCCCGCGGAAAATAATACCTCGGTAATCACATCAAAATTGATCTTTGGAGGTAAATTGCATTTTTCATTTGATGTAGCGATTATGTGCGAAGGTTACAATGGAAATTACCTAAAATTAATTCACAGTAAATCAACTGGTGAGTATTATTGGAATGAATTGAAATCTTCTCGAAATTATCAATATAAGATTAAAGAATTGAAGCGAATAGGCGTATGGAATGATGTTAGAGAAGCTTATTTGTATAAGAAGAACACTTATTTATGCAGAGGAGAGGACCGTGCTTCTTTTTCAGTCTTATTGGAAGTAATTAACGAGTTTTGTATGCGTTACAAGGATGAACTGGACGTATGACGGCAGAAGAATTTTGGGATAAAATAGTAATATCCGAAGAAGAAAAAGAAGCTTCTAAATACTTTTTAGAGTATAGAGGTGTAGCTGAGCATGAAAATGTTAGAGTTTTTTTACAATCCCTGAAAGAGACCGCAGTCTCATATTCTGAAATTGCAACAGCGTTTCGTTATGACAAGCGTATAAGAAGAGTTATTTTTAAATATATAGGATTTCTTGAGGAATATCTAAGAGCATATATATCTAATACATACGGGGAGAATATAGGAAAATTTCAGCACACAAGGAAATTAAATGCCGCTTTTAATAAATTTGGTAACCTTTTTCTGGCATTAAGCGATTTAACTTTTGGTCAATTAATTAATCAGATAAAATTGTTGAGCGAAGAAGAAAAATATCGTATATTTTCTTATTTGGGAAAGGTCAATTTGTTTAATAATAGTAATCTAGATGCTCTGGTTGTTTTAAGAAATGAAGTATATCATAACCGCTTTCTTTTGGATAACAAAAGATTGTCCGTTTGTAAGTTAGGGGATAATAATAACTCGTTATGGATTAATTTAGTTAATTTGTCCAATCATCTTCCTGATAAACTACAATTAAATTTTTCAAGAGATATAAACAATAGTAAATTTTGTGATAAAATGCAGGAAAAATATCAGACTAAATGGGATTTGCCTGATAATTTGATTATATCAATTTAATTTATAATGTCGATCAAATTGATGTTTAATAGCATAAAAAAGCCGCAGTGAAGCGGCTTTTTCGTTTTATTGGATAGTGTAGGATTTTCCTTCTACCGTAATGCGGTTGCCTGCAATCTCCGGTTTGCCGCTTTTACAGGCACGTAAGATTACATGGACGGTATCTTGCTCTGCTTTCGGCATATCGCCTTCGTTGAATTTGTCTTCGCCTCCGACTTCTAGGATTTTGAAGCCTTTGGATACCATAAAGGACGAGAAGTGCCAGAGTTTTTCAAACAGTCCGTTTGAGTCCATAATAACTGAGAGATTTTCGGTTGGGTGATATGCTGTAATTCTGAAATAGTTTGCCATTATTTAATTCCTCCTATGCGGCAATTTGTTTGAGTGTTCTGTTGGCGTAAGGGAGCCATACTTTGTTGACATAATGCAGTACGTCACTGCTTGGTTTGTGGTCGTGTTCTCCGTAACATTGCAGGACTTTCTTTTGCGATATTGAGTATTCGACTGTAACGAACGGCGTATCGGGTTCTTGCTTGTTGCGGATAAAGAAAATGAGCGTTTCTTCACGGACGAATTTCTGGTCGTAACCCATTCTGCCTACGCAGTGATGCAAGGCTTCGCCTTCCCGAATCAGGTCTGCAGGACTTTTGGCGATAATACATACAAACGCGCTTCGTTTTGCGTGTTGCAAGGATAAGTATTTTTCCGCAACGGTGGCAAATTGAATATACAGCTCCTTGCGTTTTTCTTCATCTTCGATTGCTTTCTTTGTAGCATATTGGTCGATGCGGATATCGTGCCAGCGCTTGAAATCGTGGGGGAAACGGTTCTTATCTTCACTCATATCAAGTCCGAGATTTTGGCAGGCTTTCAGATAGTCGAGATAAGTGTTCGGGTTGGTCTGTTGTTTTAGCATATAATCGAAGAACCGTTCAAGGTCTTTGCCTTTGAACAGTTCTTTAATGGGAATAAGACTGCTGTCGTGGATTAGTCTGAGCTTCGCTTCCTTATATGACTGCAACTGTTCAAGCGATTTTTTCGTCCTATATGCCCGTACTATGACGTCGATATAGTAGTGTCTTCCTTGAAGCAAAGCTTTGTTGGAAATGAGCCATTTGCAGAAGGCTTTATCCGTTCCGCAACGCTTTAATATCGTTGTACTCATGGCAATGTTTGTAAAGCCGAGTTTCATCAGCATTTCGAGCTGTGGATATTGCCTATAAAGCCGTAAATACTTGAAAATATCATAGCCTTGATACAGTTTATACGCGCTGTATTTGAATTCCGGCAAGCGGTCTATAAAGTACGGATTGATAAGTTCGGCATACGGATCATAATACTTATCGTCTGCCCAGCACCAACCGCGTTCGTACCAGTTTTCGAATTTTTGCAAGCCTTCTTCGTACCAGCCGAAACGAAAGCCCATGCTTGCGCAGTAGCAGTATTCCATATCCTTTACGAAGCATTTTTCCGAGTTCAGTCCGTGAACGGCAACCTGTTTGCAGTACCATTTTTTGTAATGGTGCTTTACGGCAACGGTTACTTTGACAAGCTCGTTTTTCCAAGTGGTAAGATAGGCATAACAGCGAACGTGACCGTCTGGTGTAGGATAGTTTTTGTTATCCGCTTTTCGTATTTGGTTTAGTATGTATTTCGGAATAGGTCTGATGTCTGTAACTTTCATATTTCACCTCACAGTAAGTTTATCGCCGAAGATCGCATCGAGTTTGCATAGCGTCGTTTTATCGAAGGCGGAAGTGTCCAATCCGTCATCGGGTTCGTCGTCAAGGTCTTTCGGTTCTTCTATATCGCCGTCGAATTCGCGCATTTCTTCTTCCGTAAGCTCGTCGTAATCTTCTTCGGGTTCAGGGAGCAGCTTTACGTCGTCGGGTGTTTCGGCGACGGCTATTTTGTGTGTTTGGATTATTTTTCGGAGATAGTTGTCCGCTGCGTGATAAGGAAAACCAATCATCGGAACACGGCTGTCAAGTCCTACATCTCTGCCTGTAAGGGTTAATCCGAGTTCGTCGGAAAGAGTTACGGCATTGTCCCCGAAAACTTCGTAGAAGTCGCCCAAGCGGTACACGAGAATACAGTCCGAATATTTTTTCTGCAAGTCCTGATACCGTTGCCATATCGGGGAAACGGGCTTTCCCGGTTCTGCATCGGCTTTTTCTTCTTCGGCAATTTCGGCAAGAATTTCGTCGATTTCTTCCTGTGAAGGCTGTTCGTCCTCGTCGTCACCGTTTTCGTCTTTGACTTCGGGTTCGGGTGTTTCCGGTTCCATAAAGTCAAAGAGCGTCGGTTGACGCTGTTCCGGCTTCTTCGGCTCGACTTTTTTGACTTTGGCTGGCGTTGTTTTCGGAGCAGGTTTATACTCTGTACCGTCTGCGTTAAAGAGCGTGCCTTCGATGCTGTCTTCTTCGAAATAGTGAATAGCCCAGCCGTACACGACTTTATCTTCTACACATGCGGAATTTGCGCCTTTCGAGGCAAGTTTCCTTGCCTCGCTTGAAGCGTATTTCATAAAGCCGTCCAGCGTTTTTTTGTTGATAAAACTCTTTCCGTCCTTTTCAAAAGGCGTGCCGTTGTTGATTTTCTCTGTAAGCGTTTCGCTTGCGTTTTTTTCAAGATACGCCTTTACGAGTTCTTGTTCTTTGCTTTTGGTTTCGAGATTCAATCGCATAGTTTTTCTCCTTCGATAAACGCTTCGGATGCAAGCATAATTCCCGTAGAAACGCCGCGTTTGTAAATCATGAGCATCAGTTCGTCGTAATGATCATCTATAAGCTCGATAAATTTTTCGAAAAGCTCATCGCTTTCTTTGGATAGAGTGGCTTTCAGTTTGTCGTAAAGGGCGAGTTCTTTTTTGCGCTTCTTTTCGGGAAGTACAATGTCTTTTGCATAGATATTTCCGTAATACAGTTCTTCAATGATTGATTTCATATTGCGCCTCCTTAAAACGGCATATCGTCCAGAAGTTCGGTGGCTTTTACTTCAAGTCTGTCGAGGGAGGCATAGTGATTGAAACCGCCCCTGTAATCGACTTCGTTTTTCGCCGTGCGAATGAGAATATGGTCGTACCATTCGTTGCTGAAATACCTGACGTCGCTGATGGATATGTAAACGCATTTGTTCTCCGCGCTTTTGATGAAAGCGGAAAAGCAATAATGGTTTCTTCCTACGTTGACGAGTTGCCAGTGATTTTCACGGCACATTGCTTTTAGGTAGTTGATATATTTAGTCTGAAAGGATTTGTAGTCTTCGCCGGTGTAACACCCCGAAGAAAATTCATAATTCAGATATTTTTTGAGTTCCGCCAATTTAGCCATAGTGTTAAACCTCCTGTAATTTAACATTCGAGCCAGAGTATGACATCCAGAGAATCTTTGAAATTCTGTTCGCCGATCAGTTCAAAAAACTGTTCGTATCTGTCGTCGTCCAATTCGTTGATGGAGCGGTAAAGCCGACCGTAAAATCCTTGCGAATTCATAAGGTCTACGACCGTTGCTGCGAAAATCATATGATTTTTATTGCCTTCTGCGGCAAGTTTTTGAATGTTAGTCATTGTTTATCCTCCCGTAAAGGTCGTCTGCGTAATAGGTACAGTTGAACCAATTAAAAAGGGCGTGACATTTCACGCCCTTGTAGTCAACGATGTAGTCGTTATCTCCGACTTTATCGATTATCGTTATTTCGTCCATTTCGCCGTTAAGAGAATGGATATGAGCTTGTGCTTTATACGGTTTCATATCACACCTCACGCAATTCTTTTAATTCCGCCACCGAAGCTCTGTACGGTAACGCTGCCGAATTCCGAGCACCAGTCGTCGTCCTTATTCCAGACGTAAGCAAAAGCCGTATGACAGTTGCCCTGACTGTACACGAGGGTATCCCATTCTTCGGGATAGTCGGTTACGATAAGGAAGTCGTAAAGTTCTCCGAATTCCGTGCATTCGTGCGTAACGGCGTAAACCTTGCACTTGTGCTTTTCTTCGATTGCTTTCATCTTTGCGTGAAGTTCAGGCTCTTGGTCGATCCAGAAACCGCCGAATTGTTCAAAGAAGCATACCTTATCTTTCTGCTCAAATCCGTTTATATACGGCTTGTAGATATCCATTTTCTTCATAATTTCGATTGCTTTTTCTTTTTTGGTAATAGTCGTTTTCATAGTCTTTTTCTCCTTATATGTAATTTTCGAGTTTTTCAAAGTTGTAACCGATGTTTCTGAGCGTTTCTTCGAAACCGAACCACGCCAGAAGGTTTTGATTGTAGTCGTACTGCGCCAGCGGATCTTCTTTGTCCCACTTGTCGCCGAACAGCTCGGAAGGAGCATAAAGTCCGGTACCGTCCATTGCGGCGTACAAAAGGTTGTTGATTTCTTCCTTGTACTGTTTGTAGAAGCGCACGGTGTCCGTGTAGTAGATAAGTTCTCCTACAACGCCGGACTGACATCCGTAATTGAGGACGTCTGTGAATATGTGTTTTTTGTCGTCATATTCACTCCAACGGTCTATGACATAATTGCAAACCCGCTTCAAGAGCGGGCTGTTGGAATTGCGTTTGAGTTCTTTGATGTTTGCAAGAGTAAGTTTCATTACGCCACCTCCTCGAAGTCGTCCAGATGGACGTGTTCAAACATGGCGCCGTATTCGAAATACAGTCTGCCGTTTTTATCTTTCAGAAGGTCATAAGTGATAACGCTTATTTTGCCTCTGTTGATAACGGCTATCTGGATTTCATTTTTGGCAACATCGATTCCTACGATGTTGAAAGTGATAAATTCTTCACCGTCATAGAGTTCGAATTCCGAGAGATAATACCTCTTGAATTCAGGAATTTGGGAAACTTTGTTTTCCATAGGATTTACCTCCAAATTTATTTTGCCTTTCGGCAGTAGCTGAGCAGCACCGATTAAGCATAGGTCTGTCTATTGGAAGTAAAGAAAACCAGAAGTCCAATGACCACGAAAAAATATTGAGTTGGGGTTGGTTAAATTTTATGGCAATAAAAAAGCCGAGAAGAATTTTCTTCCCGGCTTCTGAGTTAAAAATATTTGATTTTTAAGCGATATTTTTTCGCATTGACTTCTGCGAAATCTGTGCTACGATGGCTACCACGAAACGGCAAAATTTGGAGAAAATAAAATAGGCGGCATAAGCCGTCTATTTTGTGTAAAAACCGTGTTCATCTCTTTTCTGCGTCAAGTAGAAGTCAGACCATTGGGGAACATAAACTTCGGTATCGATTATGATACCGGCAACCCCCTTAATACAAAAATAACAGAGCCGCGGGTTCAAACGCGACTCTGTCTGGCGGAGAAGATGGGATTTGAACCCATGCATCACGTTTATTTGCGATCTACTCCCTTAGCAGGGGAGCCCCTTGAGCCACTTGGGTACTTCTCCAACTGTGCTGCCGAACGAAGTCGGCTTGATTATGATAACACAAAAATCGGAAATAGTCAAAGCCTTTTGGCAACAAGAAACGAAAAATTTTGGTTTGTTTTTGCTGCGGCGGCAAGGTTAGAGGATATTAAAATATTTTTGCGTTTTTTGACAACTACCGTCACATCGACATGAATTTTGCAATATTATGAAAAAAATGGTCGATATGAAACGATAAAAAGGAATAAAAATAAAATTCGAGTGTTTGAAAAATTGACAATCCGTTTGATTGTTGATAAAATAAATAAAACTTTTAAAACTTCGGGGGATTTGCAAATGTTCAATAATAAATATTTTATTTTTATTTCCTCTTGATTGCGCAGGCTTTCGCCTGCGTTTTTTCTTTATTCTGTTTCACGAAAGATAAAATATTTGAAAAGTATTCAGCCAAGCGACTGTACGTCGCTTAAAATAAACCAAAAAATAAAAAAGGAGAGAGAAGAAATGAAAAAGAAAAAGGCATTGATGATTGTTTTGGCGGTGTTGCTGCTGGGGCTTGCGGGGCTTATGCTGTCGGGGTGCGACGGTGACAAAGAGCTTGCCGCGCCCACGGGGCTTGAAATCACAAACGACGTGTTGACTTGGGAAGCGATAGAGGGAGCTGACGGCTACACGGTGGAAATCAACGGAGAGGAGTACAAAACACAAAACAACAGTCTGGATTTGTTTGAAATCACAAACAAATACGGCGCCTACGAGATAAGGGTAGCCGCCGACAGCGTGACGGAGGGCGTGTTAAGCTCCGACTGGTCGGAGCAAACAAGCCTGACTCTGACCATACCCGACTGGTTCGGATTTTTGCCGACCGACGACGGAAAGGGCTGGGAAACGGCAGTTATCGACGCGACCAAAGCGCAAGGCAAGCTGATTATCCCGAGTTTTTTCGACGGCAAAGCCGTCGTCAGGGCAAAAGGTTTCAACAATTGCACAGGTCTCACGGGCGTCATCTTTCCCGACACGGTGGAGTACATATCGGGATTTGGAAATTGTCAAAATCTCACGCGCGTGCGCTGGTCGGCAGGGCTTAAAAAGATAAAATTAGGCGCTTTTGACGGTACGGCATTGGAGACGCTTGTTCTGCCCGATGGGGTGGAAATGCTTGAAAACGCTTTTGGAAATTGCACCCGGCTCAAAAGCGTGAGTCTGCCCTCTACGCTTACAAAAATAGGAAACTCTTACGGAGTGCCGCCTTTTAGCGGCTGTCACAGCCTTGAAAGCATAGAGATAGCGGCGGGAAACGAGGTTTACGCAAGCGACGGCAACTGTATCATGCGCAAGGCGGACAACACGCTTGTGTTAGGCTTAAAATCAAGCAAAATCCCGTCTTACACCGAGCACATAGGAAACCACGCTTTTCGTGACTCGGGCGCGGAAAGCATAGCTTTGCCCGAGGGCGTGACTTCGATAGGAAACTTTGCTTTTACCCACAACGACCGTTTGAAGGAAATAGCTTTGCCGCAAAGTCTCACAAGCATAGGCTGGTACGCTTTTTTCGATTGCTTTGCGCTTGGCAAAATAGCAATCCCCGACGGCGTGACCGAGTTGCCTTACGGACTTTTTTCCTGTTGCACGGAGCTTAAAGAGGTTGCTCTTGGCGCAAAGACAGAAAAAATCGATACGAGCGTTTTCAGGCTGTGCGGAAAGCTCGAAAGGATAACAATATCCGAAAGCAATACGCATTTCAAAAGCACAGCCGACGGCAGATTTTTGCTGAATAAAACGGGCGATACGCTTGTTTTGGGTTGCCAAGACGGAGCAATCCCCGACGGCGTGAAAAAAATAGGGGAAAAAGCGTTTGAGGGCAGAACGGGTTTGAAAGAAATAGATTTCAACGAAGTCGAGGAAATAGGAGAATATGCTTTTGCCATGTGCGCGGGGCTTGACAGGCTCAAGCTCACGTCTGCTGTCAGGACAATAGGGGACGGCGCGTTTCAAAACTGCATAGGTCTGTCCACCGTCAGAATACCCGACGGAGTGCAGTCAATCGGCAGCGCCGCGTTTTTATGCTCGTCAATAAAAGCAGCTGAACCGGGATCGATGGCAACAATGGATATCAGAATGGCTCCGGTCGTGCTGGTTGTGCCGGAGAGCGTGGAGCAGTTTTCGATTAGCAGCAGCTATACCGTATACACGGCACATTCTTCACCTCCGACGGGTTGGAGCGTAATTTCCGGCAGCGTTGCGGTGTGGGGGTGCGAGCTTGGTTATGACGACGACGGCTTGCCCTACGTACTGTCCGCTCCCAATACGTTCAGCGGAGACGGTATGCCGGAGTTGGCGTATACGGCGATTGAGGGAGACGGATATTTCATGCACGGGCGCGACGGCTTCCGTTTTGCGGGCTGGGCAACGGAACCGAATGGAGAGGCGGCGTTTCCTTCGTTTGAAAAGAGCGTTGAGTTCGAGCCATTCGGTGTAGAAGTGGAAGAAGATTTGTATTTGTACAAAAAGACGTTTTACTTTTCCGCCTCCATGACGGAAGAGCAGTGCAAGGAGGCAGCCCTTTCGGGGGCGGAGAGGCTTTACGCCGTGTGGGAAAAAATTTAAATTCAAGCCGAAAGCTGAAAATATTTTATTTAAAAAGGAGAAACAAAAATGAAAAAGAACACAAGAAAAATGAGAATGTTGGCTTTGACGCTTGCCCTTTGTCTGGCATTGGTCTGCCTTGCGCCCGCCGCGCTTGTTTGCGCCTCGACCGATTTAGAACCGCCCGAGCCGTTGGTTTATGAAAACATTTATTATTTCAGCGATTATTACTACGCAAGCAATTTTTACAATCAGGTTTTGCTGAACATACAGGGCGTGAACAGCGTTCATTTCGAGCAAATAGAGTTTGAAGGACTTAATACGCTGCAAAATATGTACAGCTTAGGCGTTTTTAACAGTGTGGAAGACTCTCTGGTGATAATGGAGCTGAGAAGTATGAGTCAAGAAAATTATGCTTTGCTGGAAGACATTTTTGACGTCCTTAAAACCAACGGATGCAAAATTATGTTTCTCAACGGCGTGGAGGAGGTCAAAATGCTGGATATGTGGCAGAGCGACTTTTACTCGACGGACGACAACAGTTTTCTTGAATCCGCGGACATACACGTAAATCTGGATATTTTCAGCGTATTTATCGATACCATATTCGAGATGTACGAGGATGACAAAAGTATGGACAGCGTTACCATTCTGCTTGACGGCAGCTTTTTGTGGAACGAATTGTCGTATTACGGCTTTCCGGGGTACATAAACGGTTGGGAATTGAGGTCTAGTGACAACGCTTATTACGCCGGAGATACCTTTGACTATCATATACTGAGATATTTTCGTTATTATATGCAGGAAGCAGGCGGGTATAGTTTGTTGTTGGATTTCATGAATTATATGCAAATAAAAATTTTCTGTTACGCAGGAAACGATACTTATATGAATCTGCTTACGGGAGAAATTTATTGCACGGACGGATGGGACAGCTATGAATTTTACGAAGCGGCGGCAAACGAGTTTGTTTTTGCAATCGGAACGTCGTTCAGGGGAGAAGATTATCTTGACGAGTGGTTGAATTCTCTGGTCGAATACATGGAAATGACGGAATGGGATTTTCCCGTTTATTTTTACAACGGCAGTGATTTGACAACGGACAACGCTCCGTCCGAATTTTATGAAATTCACGGCACAAACTATTTTGAGTTTAACATTTTGCCCGACATAATCCGCGCCCTTGCCTGCGACGCGGACATGAGCGTTTACGACAACTGGGCGGGTCGGTGTGAGGTTACGCACAAGCCCATTTATGAGGGCGAAGGCGGCTGGCTCAATATGTATATGAGATTTTTGCCTATTTTGCCGATTTAAAAGGGCGGCGCAGTGAAGTGTAGGCGCGCATTTGAATTTTCAAATAAAAAAGGAGAGAAGAAATGAAAAAGAAAAAGGCATTGATGATTGTTTTGGCGGTTTTGCTGCTGGGGCTTGCGGGGCTTGTGCTGTCGGGGTGCGACGGCGACAAAGAGCTTGCCGCGCCTACGGGGCTTGAAATCACAAACGACGTGTTGGGGTGGAAAGCGATAGAGGGCGCTGACGGCTACACGGTGGAAATCAACGGAGAGGAGTACAAAACACAAAACAACAGTCTGGATTTGTTTGAAATCACAAACAAATACGGCGCCTACGAGATAAGGGTAGCCGCCGACAGCGTGACGGAGGGCGTGTTAAGCTCCGACTGGTCGGAGCAAACAAGCCTGAATCTGACCATGCCCGACTGGCTTCAGGTTTATCAGACGGCGGACGAAAGGGGTTTCGAGCTTTGCGTCGTTGACAAGACCAAAGCGCAAGGCAAGCTGATTGTTCCGAGTTTTATCAACGGCAAAGCCGTCGTGGGAATCAAGGCAAACGGTTTTTACGAGTGCGCGGGTGTCACGGGGCTTATACTCCCCGACACGGTGGAGTACATAGATGCAAATGCTTTTGAGGGCTGCGAGAAACTCACGCGCGTGCGCTGGTCGGCGGGGTTGAGAAAAATAAACTCAGCAGCCTTTGACTGTACGGGATTGGAGACGCTTGTTCTGCCCGAGGGCGTGACCTTTTTGGGAGCAAACGCGTTCGGTCATGCAAAACTGAAATCGGTAAGTCTCCCGTCCACTGTCGCCAAAATGACGGCTACAAACGAAAAATCGGATGCCAATCCGTTTGCTTTTTGCGAAAATCTTGAAGAAATTTACGTTGCCGAGGGCAACAAGGCTTACAAAAGCGACGGCAACTGCGTCATGCGCAGGGAGGACAACACGCTTGTCGTAGGCTGCAAAGCGAGCAAAATCCCGTCTTACACCGAGCACATAGGGCGCTTCGCCTTTCAAGGCGCCGCGCTTGAAAGCGTAGCTTTGCCCGAGGGCGTGACTTCGATAGAAGACTATGCTTTTGCCCACAACGACCGTTTGAAGGAAATAACTCTGCCGCAAAGTCTGACAAGCATAGGCAAGTATGCTTTTTTATGGTGCGCCGCGCTTGAAAGCATAGCTTTGCCCGACGGCGTGACAAGTGTAGGCAACAATGCTTTTTCCACCTGCATCTCGTTGAAAGAGCTTGCTTTGGGCGCGGAGCTTTTGAATGCGGGTTGCGGATTGACGGAGTTTTGCGTCGCTCTTGAAAAAATAACCGTGTCCGAAAACAACGAATCTTTTTCCGACGAGGGCAACTGTCTGACGCGAAAAGCGGACAACACGGTGATTGCGGGGTGCGCTTCGAGCAAGATTCCCGCAGGCACGGAGCAAATAGGCGAATACGCCTTTTGCGGGCAGACGCAGCTTGGCGCAATAGATTTTCCCGACGGGTTGAAAAATATAGGACACTATGCGTTTTCCTGCACGGGACTGAAAGAACTCAAACTGCCGCGCGGATTGCAAAGAATCGGCAGCCACGCTTTTGGAAACTGCATAGAACTCGAATACGTGCAAATCCCCGACAGCGTGACTGATGTCGGGACAAACGCTTTTGTATGCGAACAGGAAATTGGAACATATTATGTTTGCACAAGTATGACTGCCGTCATAACCGACAGTTTGACGGAGTTGAAAGAAGAGACTTTTATCTCTTCATGCACAATATACACTTCGCATACGGCTATGCCCGACGGGTGGAAGAACGCTTTGCTTGTTGACGGTTTTCGACAAGCTCCAAAGGTTGTTTGGGGGTGCGAGCTTGCGCTTGACGACGACGGTTTGCCTTACGTTGTGTCTGCGCCGTTAAATTTACATGAGGTAACAGCTCATTATCTGGAGACAAGCATAACGGGATACGCGCCTGAGCGGAACGGTTGGGTTTTCAAGGGCTGGGCGACGGAGCCTCAAGGTGAAGCGGAGTTTGTTCCTCAAAAAACCGAGCTTGAATTCAAGCCTGTTTTGCCTGAGCGTCTGGATTTTAGGCTTGCGACTGCACTGCTCGACGTAAGGGTTTTGCTGTACTTTTACGACAAGACGTATGAAAAACAAATAAATTCGATTGGGCAGGAACAGCGTGAACAGCTTTACGAATCGGGTACGGAGAGGCTCTACGCCGTGTGGGGAAAAATTTAAATTCAAGCCGAAAGGCTGAAAATATTTTATTTAAAAAGGAGATACAAAAATGAAAAATAACACAAGAAAAACGAGAACATTGGCTTTGACGCTTGCCCTTTGTCTGGCATTGGTCTGTTTTGCGCCCGCCGCGCTTGTTTGCGCCTCGACCGATTTAGAACCGCCCGAGGTCTTTCCGTATGAACAAGTCTATTATTTCAGCGACGCGTATATAGGGAATGTGGATGCAAATTTCGCAACAATCTCTTCCGAATTGACGGTGAGGTATCTCAATGTGCCTTACCTGCATAAGTGCCCTTACAGCCTGACGGAATCGTATTATTCGCCTTATAGATATGAGGTTGAGGAACACTCAGTCGTCATTTTTGAAAAGACGACGTGGGGAAAGGGATACGCCGCGCTTACGGATACGAATGATACCCTAAGCGACCTGTTTTCGTCCTGGCGGAGCGACGGCTGCAAGGTGATTTTCGTAAACGGCGTGGAGGAAGCAAGACTGCTGGGGCTTGACCTCGACTACGACACGTCGCCTTACACCGAGTTTCTGGAATATGTTGATATACATATAAATACGGATATATTTACGATTTTTATGGATAATATTTTAAGAATCCATTTCGACTACGAGCCGATAGACAATTTTTTGTTCGTGCTTGACGAGTCTTTGGGAAAGGATTGGTTAGAATTCATAAAAAGTTGGGTTTTTGAGGATTATATTCTTAATTATATGATAATGACCGACGGGAGGCGGATAGAAGAATTAGGACTGTTCGATTATTTGGAATATAACAATATCAATTTCCTGTTTTACGACGGAAGCTCGCTCGATTCCCTTTATGAGGCAACGGAATTTTGGAATGAATCAAATATGTGCGCGATAGGCACAAACAGATTGGGCAACGCATACGCCGAACTGTGGCTGTCCGACATGACAGACTTGCGCGAAATGAAGGACGATAACTTTGCAATTTATGAATTTCTGTATCCCGATTGGAGCGAGGGCGTTTGGAGCTATTACGACATTGTCAAAATGGCTTGGAGCGTAAAATTGTATCAGCTCGACGAGTTCTGGGACATATTTGACGCTGTGGGATTTGAAGAAGATTTGACTGTATTTGACAACTGGTACGGCAGGAGCGAAGTGATTACTTACAAGCCCTTTGTGGGAGAAGGCGGTTGGATGAGAGGGTTAAAAAAACATTATATCTTGCTTGACGACGAGTGGGAGTATATGTATTTCTGACGCGACTTAAAAACCCCCGCCCGCTTTTACGCGGGCGGGGGTTTTTCCATATTGAAAATTCCGTTAAACCTACATAAGCAGCAAAAACAGCTGACCTACGCCTATACCGATAAAGTTGCCGATTGCAAGCCCCAAAGTGGCGCAGATTATGCCGGGGGCTATCAAATCGTTTCGTTTTGCCGCGTTTGCCACGGGAGTGATGAACGGAGGTCCGTAAACTCCCGCCGTGCTGGTTATAAGCGCGGTGTCGGAATCTATTTTGAAAATTTTGCACAAAATCAGGTGGAGCAATATTCCGCCGACTTGCAGGCAGGCGAACAAAAGCAGCACGGGGAGAAGCTCGCTCACGAGTTTGCTCATGTCCATGCTCATGCTCAGAGCGAGCGAAAAGCTGAGGATTAGATACTGTCCCACCTGATAGGAGCCTTTTGTCTCTCTTACGGGCTTGACAAAGGAAAAAGCTATGCCGAGCACCGACACCGTTACGAGAATAAACAGGCTGCCCGCGAGACTTCCGTTTACGAGAAGCTCGAGTCCTACGCCTACGCCGAAGCAGGCGACGGCAAGCGCAACAACTCCGACAAGCCGCCAAATGCTTTTTTTGTTGCGCTCGACAACGGAAAAGTCGTATTCGTTGGCGACGGAAAGCAGACGCTTGTCGTCGGGAGAAATTTCCCCGTTTGAGTCCTGCCGCGCGCTCCCGTCGCTTGAAACGTCCGAGTTTTCCGTCGCGGTTTCGACCGACACTTTGTTTTCCGTTGTGTTTTTGTCCGACGCTTTTTGTTTTTTGCGTTTTTTGCCGTCCAAAACAAAGGAGTAAACGGGCTTTGCCGCCGTCAGGAGAAAGAGGAAATACAAGCCTCCCACAAACAAATCCGCCGTGTTTGCCAAAACAATCGCCTCGTGTCCCGTGCCGAGCATTGCGCTGCCTATTGCAAGCAGGTTGGGAGTGCCGCCGATGTAGAGACCTATGCTCATGGCGGTCAGTCCCGCCGCGTCGGGAAGGAAGTTTTTGGTAATCAGAAAAGCCGCAGTAGCAACGACGACGGCGCTCACGCACACAAGCCCGAAGGAAACTGCCGTCTTTTTGGCGAGTCTTTTCAAGGATTTCATTTCAAAGCCGAAAAGCACGAGCGGGATAGCTATGCACACAAGCACGGAGGCGACGGTTTCCACGAGAGATTTGTCGTAATTAAGCCCCGAAAGAGAAAACGTAAAGCCCAAAACGTAGCAAAGCGCAACCGCGCCTACGATTTTAAAAAATTTGACTTTGCGCGTCAATAGTATCATCAGGCAGGGCAGACCGAAAACCGCAAGCAGCGCGACGACGGTAAGAATAAGGTTTGGCTGCGCCGCGTCAGTTGCAAATAAAAGAAAGTCAGCGTTCATAAGCACCCCCCCCCCGTTTTCATGTAATATATTCTGTAAACCTTGAACAGCTCGCCGCCGGCGGTTTTGAGAGCTTCTATCGGGTGCGTATTGTTTTCCATCATGGTGCCGGCTTCAATCAGACGAATGCCTTTTTTTCTTGCCGACGCCAAAAGCTCGGTGTAGAGCGATACGTTTACGCCTTTACCCTGAAAATCTGGGACAACGAATTGGAGCATTGCGCGCACGGCGTCTATTTTTTTGCGGGCTTTGATAAATTTGAGCAGGGAGGGCAAGGTGGTTTTGCCCTTCATTGCCTTAAAAACCTGAAAATAATCGGGTATTGCCATGACCGCGCCGACAGGTCTGCCCGCGTTTGTGCGCGCAATCAGGATAAAGTCGGGGTCGAGAAAATTTTTCCATTGACTTACTATGTGCCTGATTTCGTCGACGGAAGGCGCGTCCTGATAAATAATCTCCGTCGCCGCCTCCGCCATGATTTGCTGCACGTCCTTTATGTCTCTGTCGATTTGCGACGGGTTCATTTTGTCCACGCGATAGCCGTAGCGTTTTTTCGCGTATTCCGAAACGCGCGTGTGGCGCTCGATTTGTTTTTCGTTCGGTTCCATTTTGAACGTCAGAGTGTCGAAATGCTTTTCAAAGCCGAAGTTTTCAAGCAGCTCGGGATAGTATTCGGGGTTGTAGGAGGTGAAAATGACGGGCTGAAATTCAAATCCCTTGACGAGTATGCCTCTGCGGTTGTCGGGGTCGAAGGGCCAATAGGCGCCTTCCACATACTCTACGCCCGTTGCCGCAAGCCTGCGGTTCATTTCCGCAAGCAAAGCGTTTGCCGCCTCCTGAGAGTTTACGCACTCGAACAGAAAAAAATAGCCGCAGCGCGCCTTGTCGGGCAGCTGTTTGTTTACTCCTACGGTAAAAAGGATTCGTCCTTGCGGAGCGCCGTCCCCGCCGAATACCATGAGCGCGGTGTAGCTCTTTTCTTTGAGCACCAATGTTTCCAAAGTTTTGGTAAGGTCTTTTTTCATGAACGGCACGTAGTTGGCGTCGCCTTTGTAAATGCTGTCCGCAAAAGCGACGAAGCTTTTTATGCCTTTTTTGTCGTTTATTGTTTTTACTTGCATGAGTTCCTTGCCGCGCAATCCGCGTATTATAAAAAATTATAGCATTTTTTTGAGGGGGTGGCAACCGCTTAAACCGACAAACAGTCCGATTCAGGCGAAATTTTGCAAAATTTTTTCTACAAAAAGCGCAAAAACCGCACGGAACGGTCAAATACTTGCAAAAACCCGACGTATGGTTTAGAATAAAATCAAGGTAAAACCAAATGCTTGTACAACTGAAAAATCTCACAAAATCCTTCGGCTCGCAAACCGTTCTGGACAAAATAAACCTTACCGTCAACGAAAAGGACAGGTTGGGTATTGTGGGCGTCAACGGGGCGGGAAAGACGACGCTTTTCAACATAATTGCGGGCGCGCTGGAAGCGGAGGCTTACGAAAACGCGACCGACGCCGTTTACGTCAGAAAGGGGCTGAAAATCGGATATTTGAGACAGGTCGAGGCAGTGGAGTCGCAAAACACTCTGTACGGCGAAATTCGGCGCAGCTTTGCGGAAATCGACCGCATTGCCGCGCAGCTCGAAGCGCTTACCGAAAAAATTTCCTGCGCAAAGCCCGACAGCGCGGAATACGCGGGCTTGGCGGAAAAGTTTGACAAGCTGTCTTCTTATTATCAAAGCATAGGAGGCTATGACACCGAGTTCAAAATCAGGCGCGTGCTCAACGGCATGGGCTTTTCCGACAAGTCTCCCGACATGAAAGCGGGGGAGCTGAGCGGAGGAGAAAAAACGCGTTTCGCCTTGGCCAAGCTTTTGTGCGAGGAGCCTGACCTGCTGCTGCTTGACGAGCCGACAAACCATCTGGATTTTGAAACGCGCGCTTGGCTGGAAGAATATCTTTTTTCCTTCAAGGGCGCAATACTCGCCGTGTCCCACGACAGATTTTTTCTCGATAAGATTGCCGACGGGATATGCGAATTGGACAACGGCAAATTAAAACGCTACAAGGGCAATTACACCGAGTTTTACGCACAGAAAAAAGAGGAAACAAAGAGCGCGTTAAAGGAATACGAAAAACAGCGTGCGCAGCTTGCCAAAATGGAGGAGTTCGTGCGGAAAAATCTGGCGGCGTCGGCAAGCGTCAACAGCGTCGGCTCCCGGGTAAAGGCGTTGGAAAAAGCCGAGCGGTTGGAAAAGCCCTTGGAGGAGCCGCGCGACGTAAGGTTTGAGTTCGGCTTTGACGCGCAGCCCGTCAAGGAAGCGCTGAGCGTCAAGAGTCTGTCGGTATCCGTCGGCGGCAAAAAATTGTTTGAAAACGTGGATTTAACACTTTTTCGCGGCGAAAAACTGGCAATCGTGGGCGCAAACGGAGTGGGAAAAACGTCCTTTATCAAAGCCTTGACGGGGGAAATTCCCTTTTCCGGCAGAGTAAACTGGGGCGCGGGAGTTAAGACGGGCTATTTCGAGCAGGAGTGCAGAAATCTTGTTTTGTCCAACACCGTTTACGACGAGGTTTGCAGACATTTTTCCCTGCTTACGCCTTACGACGTGCGCAGCCTGCTCGCACGGGTGCTTATTTTCGGCGACGACGTGGAAAAGCGCGTGGGGGAGCTGTCGGGAGCAAACCGCAGCAAGGTGGCGCTGGCGATTCTTATGCGCAAGCGTCCCAACGTCCTTGTCATGGACGAGCCTACCAACCACCTCGACTACAAGGCTATGGAGGGGCTGGACAAAGCGCTGTCCGACTTTGACGGCACGCTGCTTCTGGTTTCCCACGACAGGTTTTTGCTGAACCGCGTGCCGACAAGGCTCGCCGAGCTTACGCCCGACGGCTTTCGGTTTTTTTCGTCTCTCGACGCCTATACCGCCAAAGCCGCTCAAAAGGCGGTTGTTTTTGAAAAACAGCGGAGCGCGCGTTCCGAGTCCTCCTACAAGGCGGACAAAAAGCAGGGGCGCGTGCTGCGCGCCGAAAAGAACAGGCTGGAAAGGGAGCTGACGGCAAAGGAAAAGGAGGCGGAAGCTCTTGCCGCGCTGCTGTCCTCTTCGCAAGCGATGTCGGACTACAAATTTTACAACGAAACGGCTAAAAAGCTCCAAGAGGTTCAGGCGGAGTGCGACGCTCTTTTGGAAAAGTGGATGCTTTGCGAGGGCGACTGACGGCGTTTTTGTTGACAAAAATCAAGACGGAGTTTAAAATCGAATTATGGAAAGGTTAAAAAAGAGACAGGCAAAAGTCCTGACGGCGGCCGTTGTCATGAGTGTTTTGTTCGTCGTCGGCATACCTGCGATTATATTGGGAGCAACAAACGAAATCTGGGCGCTCATGATTTTGGGAATCGTCTTCACCGTCGCGGGTTTTTACGGAATGCCTCTTGTCTGGGTTTCTTACGCCTCGGGGTTTTCTCTGCTCCGCGTCGTCGAGCTTGTGGAAAGGGACAACGTATATTCCGTCGAGGAAATAGCAAGTCAGACGAATTGCAGCAAACGGGACGTTTTGCAAAAAATCCGCAAGGCTCTTGAAAAAAGATATATCGAGGGTTATTTGCTCGTGGACGACAGTCGGCTGAAACTAAACGAAAACGTGCGGCAGAAACGCGCGAGAATGACGGTAAAATGTCACAACTGCGGAGCGGCGGTGGAAATAAGCGAGGCGGACGCAAATTGCCCTTATTGCGGAACGGTTGTTACCAGAAAAAGCTGATTCGGAGGTTTTTTATGAAGGATTGCATATTCTGTAAAATTGTCGAGGGAGAAATCCCTTCTTACAAAATTTACGAGGACGAGCATACGTATGCTTTTCTGGATATTGCGGGCGACGTGTGGGGACATACGCTTGTCGTCCCCAAAAAGCACTGCGCAAATACTCTTGACTGCGACGACGAAACGCTGTGCGCCGTTATACTCGCCGCAAAAAAAATCGCCGCGCATTTTGTGGAAAACTGCGGCTTTGACGGAGTGGATATTTTGAACGCAAACAACGAGGCGGCGCAGCAGTCGGTTTTTCATCTGCATTATCACGTGTTCCCCCGCAAAAAGAACGACGGTATAGATATCTGGGGCTTTCAGGAAAAGCATGAGTTTGATTTTGCCGCCGCGAGAGAAAAGCTCAAAATGTAAAGGTCGGAAATTAAATTTTAAACAGATTGCGCTTGCGTCTGCGTCGGATGAGTTTTTTGTTTCAAAAGAGTAGACAAAATCGGCGCAGTGTGTTAGTATAATTAAAAAATATATGAGCTGCCACCGGGTAGCAATGCGATTTAAGCATTCGTCGGCACATTGTTAGGTCTTGGAAGATGTGCTTGCGGGTGCTTTTTTGTTGCAGGAGGTAAAAATGAAAAAACTCGGAAAGAAAGGTTCTTATTTTTCAAAAGGGGAGCTTGCGCTCTGGTTTGCTTCGGTTGTTCTGATAATTGCGTCCTTCGTCGTTTTCGACCGTAAAAATTTTTTGACGCTCGCAGCGTCGCTTGTGGGCGTTACTTCTCTTGTGTTTAACGCAAAGGGCAATCCGACAGGGCAGCTTTTGATGATTGTATTCAGCGTTCTTTACGGTATAATTTCATGGGAAAAGGCTTATTACGGAGAAATGCTGACTTATCTCGGCATGACTGCGCCTATGGCTGTGTTTGCGCTTGTTTCCTGGATAAAAAATCCTTACGACGGAAACAAAGCCGAAGTTAAGGTGAACAGATTGAAGGGGAGGGAATATGCGCTTATGTTTCTCGTGTCCGCGGCGGTAACGGCAGGTTTTTATTTCGTTTTAAAATATTTTAATACGGCGAATCTGATACCGAGTACCGTTTCCGTGACGACGAGCTTTGTCGCCGTCTATCTGACTGCAAGAAGAAGCGAGTTTTATGCTCTCGGATACGCCGCAAACGACGTCGTACTGATAATTTTATGGGCGCTCGCCGCAAAAACGGATTTGAGCTGCATATCTGTCGTCGCTTGTTTTTCCGCCTTTCTTTTCAACGATATGTACGGATATTTCAATTGGAGAAAAATGAAGCTGAGACAGTCGTCGCGGGAGAACGGAAAAAATAAAATGTCCGAAAAAAGCCCGCATTTTGAAAACGAATGAATTTTAAAAAACAGGCAGGGCAAAAGCCCTGCCTGTTTCGAGACTTTTTAAGTCGGCGGTTAAGCCAAAACGGTGACCTTGCCGCAGATTATCACACAGATAATATCGATTATCCAGAAAATTGCGGCTCCGACGAAAATCCATACGATACCCATAATTATTTTCAGTACGCTTCCGCTTGCCACGCCCGAGCAAATACGATAAATACCGTAAATTATGCCGTCGAGCACAGGAAGAGCGAAAATAAGTCTGAGTATCCAGGGGAGCTTGTCGATTGCCGCGCAATAACCGCTTTTAGACTTTGCCATAATTGTTACCTCCGAAAAATTGCGTCGACGGTACCTTCCGCCGCGTGTTTTATTATATTTATTATACTACTTTAATGGACGTACAAGGTTGAAAATGTTTTGACGATTGCGTGAAAAGAGAACGGCTCCGCAAGGGAGCCGTATTTCTCGGATTTTTCAGTAAATAAAATTTATTGGGCGTCCGTAGCGACTTCGGCGGGAGCCTCCTGATTTTTCGCGTAAAAATCGGGGCGCATGAGTCTGACAAGACGGGGGAAGTTTTTGGTTGCAACAAGAACTGCCAACACTACCATGGTTATAATCATATCGGGCACCAAGTAGACAAGGTTGTATACCAGTGAATAGACAGCGGCAGAGTCAGCAGGAAAGCCTTCGGTTATTATACCCATTTGGAAGTAAATAAGTCCCGAAAAGAAGTGTACTATAAATCTTATTACGTAAGTCGCCGCCGTGCCTGCGAAAATGCTTGTATTTTCTTTTTTGAAAACCAGCCTTGCCAATCCCATTAAAAATATGGGGGCAAACGCCAGCAAATAGTCAAGAACGAAAGTTAACGGAGTAAGCATATACGGTGATTGTATGAATTGAAGAACTCCGAAAATCAGTCCTGCAACCAACCCTCTGACAGGTCCGTAGACATAGGCGTAAATGAGAATGGGCACAAAGCTCGCGAGTGTGATTGAACCGCCGTTGGTAACAGGCGAAACTTTAATAAAGGACAAAACAAACGCGCTTGCTATACTGATAGCGGCATAAACAATGGCTTTTGTGTCCATTTTCTTGTAGGTAAGACAAATTACCAACATGATTATTGCAAGCGCCGCAATGGCTGCGATTGCGATAATGCTTACAAGCTCGGTGGTCTCTTCGCTTATTGCTTCCGCAAAAGCCAAAAATTTGAGAAGTGACATGGATTTTTTCCTCCGAAAGTATTTTTTCGCAACAATAGAGGCTCTGAGCTTGACACGCAGAACCTCGAAAAATCCGAAAAAATATTTTTCCTACGCAAGTATTACCTTACAGGTTCGACGGGTATAATCTCAGCCGTTAAAAGCACCCCGATTGTATAAAACTTTTTTGAAAAGCTTAAAGCCCTTTCGTTGCTTAAAAAGTCTACCAAAAATTTTAAAAACTGTCAAATAAAACAACAAATTTCGCGTAAAATGTGTTACAATAAAACTCAACCCGAAAGGGAGAGGCTTATGAACGATTTTTTTGCCTATGTGAACAGACTGAAATATATCGAGCGCTGGGGGCTTATGCGCCGCACGGAAAGCGAAAATCTGTGGGAGCACAGCTTTCAGACGGCGGTGCTTGCCCATTGTCTCGCTCTTATTGCAAAAAACGAGCTGGGCAAAAAAGCCGATGAAAACCGCGTGGCGGCGAGAGCCTTGTTTCACGACGTAACCGAAGCGCTGACGGGAGATTTGCCTACGCCTGTAAAGTATTACGACGAGGACATACGTCAGGCGTACAAGCGCATAGAGGAGGGCGCGAGGCAAAAGCTGCTCAACTCTCTGCCCGACGCTTACGCCCGGTGTTACGCGCCGCTTCTCGACGAGCGCTGCCGCGAGGAGGACGAAATCTGCCGTTACGAAAAAAAGCTGGTCAAATACGCCGACAAATTGTCTGCGTACCTCAAATGCAAAACGGAGCTTAATCTCGGCAACGGAGAATTCAAAAAGGCGCTTTCCGCAATCGAAAACGAGCTTGACGCTTTCGACAGCGACGAAATAAGGTTTTTTCTCGAAAATTTCGCGCCGTCCTTCGAGCTGACGTTAGACGAGCTGGAATGAAGCGGTTGAAGTTTGAAAACGTGTCGGTGCGCTATCATTACGACGAATTCGACGCGCTTGCCGATTTGTCCTTCGAGGTAAACGAGGGGGAAACCGTTTCCGTCATGCTCGGAGCTCAGGGAGGCAAAACGACGGCGGCAAAGCTGATTATGGGGCTTTTAAGACCGACCTGCGGCAAAATCACGGCCGACGGCGCGCCGCTCGAAGAAACGCTCCCCAAGGCTCGAAAAATCGCCTACTTCTGTTTTCCGCCGCTGGCTTTCAAGACAACCGTAGGCAAAAACGTGTCGCGCGTTTTAAGACTCGACGGTTTTGGAAAAACTGAAAGCAGCTTAAAAGCCGCGCAGGCGCTCAAACGCTTCGGGCTGGAGGGGCTTGCCCGCAAAAAAGCCGCCTCTCTCGACGAGGAGGGCTTGCTGAAACTTTCTCTTGCGCGCGCGTGGGCAAAGAAAGCGGAGTTTTTTATTGTTGACGGCCCGACGAATGAAATTTTCGTCGACAAAATAACGGCTCTTGCCGCGGAGCTTGGCGCTTCGACGCTTTTGCTGTGCGACTCGCCTGTTTCGGCGAGGGGAAGAATTTTGGATTTTTTGCCGAAATTTAATTTAACGGAGGAATTCGATGAACCAATTTGATTTTTACGACGACGAGCTTAAAAAGAAAGAGGAAGAGGAGGCAAGACTGCGCAATGCCCAACAGCCGCCTTACGGAGCGGGCGGAGGCTATTACGCTTCCGGGCAGGTCCCCGACGGCAACGGCGCGCCGTATTACACCGACGGCGGCGACGGAAACATGAACAACGGCTTCGGCGGAGGATATTATACCGCGCCGCCCGTACCGCCGCAGCGCTCCAAAAGCAAAAAAGCTCTTTGGATAACTTTGGGTTGCATATTGCTTGTGGTTATCTTTTTCGTGGGCTACGTTGTGGGACACGACGTGGTAAGGTCGGACATATCCATACTCCAAACCGTGCTTGACACCGTGGAGGAAAGCTCTCTTTATTACGACAGCTCCAATTGGGAAGCAATCAAAAGGCAGATGATTGTCAACGGCGGCACCGCAATGCTGCAAACCATCGACGGCTACGGGTTTCTGCTTTCTCCCGCGGAGTATTATACGCTGCTCAATCCTACCGCGACGGACACCGCTTCTTACGGCATGAGCTACGTCAAAATCGACGTGGGACTTTACGTGCATTACGTCGAACACGGCAGCGGCGCTTATCTTTCCGGCTTGCAGTCGGGCGACCTGATTATTGCGGCAACGCCCTTAAACGGGAAAAAATACGATATGCGCACGTCTACCGACGCGGAAATAAGTCAGGCGTTTTCCGGAGGCTGGAACTCCGCCTGTACGGTGGATGTAATACGCAATCTCTACACAGTCAGCCTCGGCGACACGGTGAGCGTCACTCAGATTTCAATGAAAAAGGTGGAGTACGGCGGTCAGTTCGTGGAATATTATTTCGGGCGCGGAAACACCAATCTGCCCAACGAAATGGTGGAAGCTCTCGGACTTGACGCGCTTGATACCGCAACGACGGGATATATCCGCATCAATTCCTTTGAAAACGCCTCGTATTACGACGGTTCGAGATATGTGGAAACGGACGCGGCTTCCGAGTTCGGGGCGGCGATGGGCAAATTCCGCACCGCTTACGGCGGACAGGGCAAGCTGGTGCTCGACCTTGTGGGCAATCCGGGCGGAAACGTGGAATATGCGGAGGATATAGCAGGCTATCTCTGTTACGACAAGCAGAATTTCTCCAACAATTCAAACCTTTTGGTCACAACTTTAAAAAGCCGCACGGGGACGCTTGCGACCTACTCCACGCCGTCGGTATACGCCAATTATTTCGACGTCAATGCGGAGGAGCCGCAGATTGTCGTGCTTACTGACGGAATGAGCGCAAGCGCGAGCGAGCTGCTTTTGGGCGCCATGCTGGACTACGGCACCGCCGTGCACGTCGGAACGACTACTTACGGCAAGGGAATAGCCCAGACGATTATGCCTTTGGAGTATTACGAAACTCTTCGCTTTGGTGACGGAAGCACTATGAGATATCCTTACGGAATATATTTCACGGCAGCGATGTTCTATACTCCGAAAAACGTGAACAAGCACGGAGCGGGCTTTACTCCTTCGGAGGAAAACAGAATTTCCGACGTCGCGGACATGGTGGAAAGAGCGGCGGAATTGCTTGAATAAAATTTTTAATCCGGTCTCAGACAGACCGGATTTTTTTGTGAGGCGAAAAAATTTTTTCCGTTCTGTCTCGGGCATGAGCGTTTTTTCGGAAAAAATCAGCCGTGAACATATGCGTATATGCGCATGCGTGGCAAAACGGGGTAAAAGCTCTCATATATGAGCAGTTGAGCATATGTGGAAAAAATTTTTGCCGCAAGTATACAATCCGATTCTTTTGTCAATGCTTTTTACAGCGGAAACGCAATAAAAAAGGAGGAAATAGCCGCATGAAATTCAATCCCGGCGAAACCGCCCCCAAAACGGGCACTTACAACGTAGTGGACTCCAACGGCAAGGTGATGAATACCGCCGAAGTCAAAAAGGGACAGACGCTGCCTCCCACACAGAGCAGCAAATGGCACTACGAAATCGACTGAGTTCGATGAAAAAAAGACGGTTCGCCGTCTTTTTTCATTATTCCCCGTTTATTGTTGCATTTTTTTCCGTTTAAAGCTATAATATTTCAAAACGGGAAGCAAATGGAAGAGGATACCAAAAAACAGCCTGACGGCAGCTTTAAATATTACAGATTCAATCGTTTTTACGCTTTGATTGTCGTAGCCGCCATTCTTGCGGCGTTGATTCTTTTCGTCCTTCTTGCGCTCTGCGTTTCGCCTCAGAGGTCGCCTCTTGCGGACTACGAATGGAGCGCTTCGGACAAATACGACGCGGAGCTTTATCCGACGCTGACGGTTGCGCCCGACGGTCGGTTCAAAATCATGCAGGTTTCGGATTTGCATATTTTAAGCGGAGGCGCGTTGGACAGAAAGTCGCTGGATTTTGTCGGCCGCGCGATAGACGCCGCCAAACCCGACCTCCTTGTCGTGACGGGCGACCTGTCGCTTGCCGCGGACAACGCTTACGCCTTTTCGGTGTGGAACGATTTTGTTTCGGAAAAGGGCGTAAAATGGGCATTCGTTTTCGGCAACCACGATTCCACGGGATACGCCGACAAAACGAGACTTTGCAAGCTGCTGGGAGATTTTTCGGGCTGTCTTTTCAGGCAGGGGCCGACCAATCTCGCAGACGGGCGTTACGATTATATGCTGGGCAACTATCAGATTCTGCTTGCCGACGCCGACGGACAAACCTTGTTTTCGCTAATCTTTATGGACAGCGGGGAAAAGGGGAAAAAGGGAGACGGCAGGCACGCGACCTTTACCGATTCGCAGGTCGCCTGGTACGAGTGGCTTGTAAACGGAACAAACGCCGAAGCGGGAAAGACGGTGAAAAGCATGGCTTTTTTCCACATTCCTTTGCCGCAGTATGCGCTGGCGGCAGACGCCGCGGGGCGGGACAGCGTCGAAGGGCTTGAGGAAAGCATTTACGTAGGCAAACGCGATTCGGGCCTGTTTGACAGCATGAAGAGGCTGGGAAGCACGGTTGCGACCTTTTGCGGTCACGACCACGAAAACACCTTCGCCCTCGATTATGAAGGATTGAAGCTTTGCTACGGCGGAAGCGCGGGTTACACGACGCACGGAAGGGCGAAGTTCAAATGCGTGCGTATAGTCGAGCTGGATGTGTTTGAAGAGCGGTTTACTACGGAAATTCTTTTCGAGAAGGAGCTTGACTGACCTTTCTTTTCCTGCGGCTTCCCTTGTATATCGGAGGAAACCGCAAATGTCTGAGATAGAAGTAAAAAATCTTACCTTCGGTTATCCCGACGGCTTTGAAAACGTCTTTGAAAACGCGAGTTTCAGACTGGACACAAATTGGCGTCTCGGTCTTGTCGGCAGAAACGGAAAGGGAAAAACAACTTTGCTTAAATTGCTGCGCGGAGAATACGAGTTCGACGGAACGATATTTTCCGACGCGGAGTTTTTCTATTTTCCTTTTCAAACGGACGGTTTGGGCGAAAGCGGAATGGAAATTTTGAGAGGACTTTGTCCGGAAGCCGCCGATTGGGAAATCGTCAGAGAAATCAATCTCATAGGGCTTGACGTCCGAATTGCGGGGCGGAGTTTTTCCGCGCTGTCGGAGGGAGAAAGAACAAGACTCATGCTTGTCGCGCTGTTTCTTAAACGGGACGGCTTTGCGCTAATCGACGAACCGACAAATCATCTGGATATGGCTTCGCGGCAGGCTTTGGCTGAGTATCTGTGCAAAAAGAAAGGGTTTATTCTGGTTTCGCACGACAGAAGTCTGCTTGACGGCTGCGTCGACCATATCATGTCCTTAAACAGGGCGGGGATTGAAATAAGGAAAGGCAATTTTTCCGAGTGGGAGCGGGACAAGGAGGAGCGCGACAAGTCGGAGACGGAAAGGAACAGTCGTTTAAAAAAGGACATAGAGAGGTTAAAAGACGCCGCCGGGCAGGCGGCGCGTTGGTCGGACAAAACGGAAAGCTCAAAAAAAGGAAAAAACGCGGGAGGCTTGAAGCCCGACAGGGGGTATGTGGGACACAAGGCCGCGAAAATGATGAAACGCTCCAAGGTTATCGAGCAGAGGTATTTAAAGGCGGCGGAAGAAAAAAGCTCGCTGTTGAAAAACGTGGAGGAAAACGAAAGTCTCAAAATCTTTACGCAGGATTTTCCAAAACGTATGTTGGCGGAGTTTAAGGACTGCTCGCTGTTTTACGGAGAGCGCAAGATTTGCGGCCCGTTGAATTTCGCGGTGGAGAGGGGGGACAGAATCGCTATGTGCGGAAAAAACGGCAGCGGAAAGTCCTCCGTTTTAAAGCTTTTGTGCGGAAAGGAAATCGGGTATACGGGAAGCGTTTATGTCGCGCAGGGGCTGAAAATTTCGTATTTGCCGCAAAACACCGACTTGCTTAAAGGAAGTCTGCGGGATTTCGCCGCGAAAAGAGGAGCGGACGAATCCCTGTTCAAAGCCGTGCTGCGCAAGCTTGGCTTTGAAAGGTCGGATTTTGATAAGGATATATCCGATTTTTCGGCGGGGCAAAAGAAAAAAACGGCGTTGGCGGTATGTCTGTGCGAAACGGCGCATTTGCTTGTCTTGGACGAGCCATTGAACTACGTTGACGTTTTGAGCCGCATTCAGATTGAAAGGGCGATTTTAGATTGCCAGCCAACCGTGATTTTTGTGGAGCACGACAAGGCGTTTGCCGACAACGTAGCAACCAAAAGGATATTTCTTGATTAAAAAAACGCGCCGCGTTGAAAGCGGCGCTTGTTTTTTATTTCAGTCTTGCTTTAAGGTCGTCAAGCTCTTTTTTGAGGGCTTCGGGAAGTCTGTCGAATTTGGCGTAATGCTCTTCAATCAGCTCGGTTTCTTTTCTCCACTGCTCCCTGTCTATTTCAAGAAGCTCGTTGAGGCTGTCCGTCGACAGATCGAGACCTTCGAGGTTGATGTCCTGAGGGCGGGGGACGTAGCCTATGGGCGTGTCGTCCGCCGGCGCGTTGTCCTCGCAGCGGTCGATAATCCAATCCAGAACTCTCAGATTGTCGCCGAAGCCGGGCCACAGGAATTTTCCGTCTTCGTCGGTGCGGAACCAGTTTACGTTAAAGATTTTTGGAGCGTCCTTTATTTTGCCCATTTCAAGCCAATGCGCGAAATAGTCTCCCATATTGTAGCCGCAAAAAGGCAGCATCGCCATGGGGTCGCGGCGCAGAACGCCCACCGCGCCCGTTGCCGCCGCGGTGGTTTCGCTCGCCATAACGCTGCCCATGAATACGCCGTGCTCCCAGCTCTTGGACTGATAGACCAAAGGTACGGTTTTGGCGCGCCTGCCGCCGAAAACAATGGCGGAAATTTTTACTCCCTCGGGCTCCTCGAATTTGTCGGAAAGGCAGGGGCAGTTTTTTGCGGGCGCGGTGAAGCGGCTGTTGGGATGCGCGCCCTTTACGCCGCTGTCCTTGTTCCAGGGCTGTCCTTTCCAATCGAGAGCGTTTTTAGGCGCTTCTCCGAGACCCTCCCACCAGACGGTGTTGTCGTCGAGATTCTGCACGACGTTGGTGAAAATGGTGTCGCGCGAGGTAGAGGCGAGAGCGTTGGGATTGGATTTTGCGTTTGTACCCGGCGCAACGCCGAAAAAGCCGTTTTCGGGATTGACGGCGTACAGTCCTCCGTTTTTGCCCGGTCTGAGCCATGCGATGTCGTCTCCGACGGTGGTAATTTTGTAGCCCTTGCGCATATAGCCCTCGGGAGGAATCAGCATTGCGAGGTTGGTTTTGCCGCAGGCGGAGGGGAAAGCCGCGCATATGTATCGGGTTTTGCCGTCGGGCTTGGTGAGTCCGAGTATGAGCATATGCTCCGCCATCCAGCCCTCGTCCCTTGCCTGACAGGAGGCTATTCTCAATGCAAAGCATTTTTTGCCGAGCAGCACGTTTCCGCCGTAGCCGCTGTTGACCGACCAGATGGCGTTGTCCTGAGGGAAGTGGCAGATGTACCGCTTTTCCTCGTCAAGCTGCGCGGTGCTGTGCAGTCCTTCCACGAAATCGCCGTTTTCGCCCAGAGCGTCAAGCACCTCGCTGCCGACGCGCGTCATGATGTTCATGGAAAATACCACGTAAAGGCTGTCCGTGATTTCTATGCCTGTTTTTGCGAAGGGACTGCCGACCTTGCCCATGGAGTAGGGGATAACGTACATTGTGCGTCCCTTCATGCAACCGTCGAAAATACCTTCAAGCAGAGAATACGCCTTGTCGGGCGCCATCCAATTGTTGGTGGGACCTGCGTCCTCGCGTTTGTCGCAGCAAATAAACGTCCTGCCCTCGACGCGGGCGACGTCGTTGACTGCGGAGCGGTGGAGGAAGCAATTCGGCAGCTTCTGTTCGTTCAACGGTATCATTTCGCCTGTGGAAACCGCCTGTTTTAAAAGCGAGTCGTAAAGCTCTTTGCTGCCGTCGATAAGGACGACCTTTTCGGGCTTGCACAGCTTTTCGGCGCGGCGTATGAAACGGTTAAGCTTTTGGTTTTTAAGGTAATTCATGAGCGATAACCTCTAAATATTTATTTATTAGATTTTAACCTTTTTATCAAAATTAGTCAACGCGAAAAGGACAAAACAAAAAAATAATTTCTTTTGGAAGCAAAATTTTAGCTTATAACAAAAAAACGCGCCGCTTTGCGGCGCGCATGGATGTCCTTATTCGTCTTCGTCGAGTTCGTCGTCCTCGTCGTCGTCAATGTCGTCGTCGTCATACTCGAACTTGTCGTCAAACTTGAAGTCGTCCTCGAAATCGTCCTTGTATTCTTCCGTTTCCTCCTCGGCTTCCTCTTCGTCGTCGGCAAACTCCTCGTCCTGAAGCTCCTCGAGAGGAATTTCGACGATGTCTTTTTCCAACGGGTCGTCGTCGATAAATTCCACCCAGCTGTCGTCGTTTTCCAACGGGTCCTTGTTTTCCATCGCTCTGAGACAGCTGTCGCACATTTCCTCTTCTATCGGAATGTAATTTCTTTTGCAGACAGGGCAAAGCTTTGTTTCCTCTTCGAGGTCGAAGTCGTCGTCGAGGAGTAAATCTTTGGGCATAAGCCCCAACTCGGCTTTGCATATATCGCACATTTCCTGCCTGCTGTCGATATAATTCAAATCGCAGCGGGGGCATTTAATGTAAGTAATTTTGCTCATAAACCTAAAAAACCTCTGTTCTCGGATTTGCCTGCATATTATATATTCAATTATCCGAATTGTAAACTGTTTAAGGCGAATTTTTTTCAAAAAAAATATACGGAGTATCGGAGGCAACCGACGGCGGCGCAAAAGAGTGTAAAAACGTCGTTTTTGGGCACAATTCTGAAACAAAACTCTTTTTTCGCATATACTACATATAGAGGTGAAAAATTGCGAAAAGTAACGACGGACATCAACATTGCGAAAAAAAGAGTGGATATGTTAAAGGGCAAGGATTTGCTTGTGAGGTACAACAAGGGGCGCAACAAAATCAGTTATTTCAAGGGCAGAATAACGGAGGCGCACAGAAACGTTTTTGTAATCATGGTTTTCGACGAGATATTCGACAGGCTGAGCTGTTCCTACTCCGACCTTTTGTGCGGGGACGTGGCGTTTAAGGAAATCAAAAGTTAAATTCAAAAAACAGTTCTTAAAAGGTTTTTTGCAGCGTATTATATCATTGACAACAAATCGCAATGATTTACAGGGGGCAAAAATTATGCTGGAAAAGACCATGGGCAATTTTACATCAAACCGTTTCGTAACGCTGGACAAATCTCAGCTCATCATCAACGCGCTGCTTGCCGCAAAGGACGACGTAAAGGAAATTCTCAGCGTGGACGTGGAGCCGCAGGTGACTTCTTTCGAGCCGCTTAACGGAGAGGCTCTCGTATCCGGCAGGGTGAATGTAAAGGTTCTTACCAAAGACGCGGAGGGCGCGCTCAACAGCCTCAATTACAACGCCGATTTTTCGGACAGATACAAAAACGAGCTTATCGAGCCAAACAGCTCTCTTACATTTGAAGCGGACGTGGTTGACGCAAACGCCGCCGTCGAAAACGGAGCGATAAAGGTGGAAATAGTAGCCGACTTGAACGGAACCCTTGCTGAAACGGCTCAGAACTCCTGTCTGTCCCGCGCCGAGGGTATATACGTCAAGGAGGACGTAATCACGGTTGGCAGAGTTGCTGCGACTCTTGCGGACAATTTTACCGTTTCGGGAGAGGCGGAGGTCAAATACGGCATAGAAAAGGTGCTGCTCGCGCAAAGCGACGTGTGTCTTGCGCATGCGGAAGCTCGCGACAATGTTTTGACTCTCGAAGGGGATTGCGCGCTTGTTTTGACTTACACAGCCGTCGGCGGCGGACTCAAAAGTCAGCTGATAAAAATACCGTTCAGGGAGGAAGTGAACGCCGAAGGCTTTTCGGGCGAGGGAGAAATAAACGTCTTCTGCCGCGTCAGAAATACGAGAATACATCTCGACGTGCTGGAAGACGCCGAAAACAATATATTTACGGCGGAAATCAATATTGCGGTGCGGGCGCAAAACATCGTGGAGGAGGACGAGGACGTAATCTGCGACGCCTATTCCGCCACGCACGAGCTGGAACTGTCGTTCTGCCGTGTTGCAAGCACTGTTTCTTACGGCATGACCGCCGCGTCGTTTAATTCGGCGGGAGAAATATCCGTGCCGGGCGACGCCGATATCACAGGCTTCTGCGGACTCAAAGCCGCCGTGACAAGCGTCAGACCTCTCGACGGCAAACTTACGCTTGAAGGCGTGCTCACCGGAACGCTGCTTGCTTCCGGCGGGGGCGACGCGGCTTATCCGTTTGCGGTGCCCTTCGTGCACACCGTAGAAAACGACGATATAACGGAAAATCTTGTCGTCAGGGCGGACGCGGCGGTAACCGAGTTTGAATACCGTCAGGGCAGAAACGTCAACATGAATTTCACTGTCTGCGTTTCGGCGAATTTGTATCGCAACATAGAAGAAAACTGCGTAGCCGACGCGGTAGAGGGAGAGGAGCTTTCCGAAACCATGGGGGCAATAGAGGTGTGCATAGCAAAGGCGGGCGAAACGCTTTGGCAGATAGCAAAGAGTCTGCGCATGAGCAAGGAGGACATCATGGCAGCCAATCCCGAGCTTGTGACTCCTTTGGAAAAGGACGAAAAATTAGTCGTTTATCATTGTATTGCAAAAGACTGAGTACAGCGGGCGCATTTTGCGTCCGTTTTCTTTGTTGCATATTTTTGCGGGAGATGCTAAAATTACGTTATGTTGAAATCCCTCAGACTTAAAGCGTATGCCAAGCTCAATCCGTCTCTTTATGTAGGGGCGCGCCGCTTTGACGGCTTTCATCCGTTGGAGAGCGCCGCCGTCACCGTAGACGTTGCGGATATAGTCACGGTAAGCCAAACGGACAGCGGCAGGATAGAGAGCGATTACTGCGGGGGCGTTTTTATTCCCGAGCAAACGGACAGCGCGGTACGCGCCGCCCGTATGTTTTTTCAGACTGCATCCGTACCCTTTACGGGGCTGAAAATAAAAACGGAAAAGCATATCGGGCTTATGGCGGGTATGGGCGGCTCTTCCGCCGACGCGGCGGCTGTTCTCACGGCGCTCGGACTGTTTTACGGCTGTGAAAAAAGCATAACGGACGAGGCGGCGCGCAGGACCGGCTCGGATATCTGCTTTTTAATGAAAGGCGGAGCCGCGCTCATGTCGGGCAAGGGAGACGATTTGACCGAGTTTTGCTGCTCCCCAAACGTCTGCTTCGTCGTAGTCCGATGCGGCAGAGGGTTGTCGACGAAAGACGTGTTTTCCGAGTTTGACAGGTCGGTTTACGTCAAGTGGGACATGACTCGGGCAAAACGCAAATGCCTCGATATGCTGGGACTTATGGAAAACGGAGACGCCGACGGCATAAACGGAACTGCGTATAATTCTTTGTTTAAACCCGCCGCCGCGCTGTGCCGCGAGTTGGAGGAGACGGCGCGGAGAGCCGAGTCGCTCGGAGCGCCGCTGATTATGACGGGCAGCGGCAGCGCCATGTTTTGCGCGTTTGACAGTAACGAGCGTGCCGCGAGCGTTGCGGACGCTTTCAACAGCGCGGGACTGAGCGCCTTTGTGTGCAGACCTACGCGGTGCGGCGTTGAAGTAGTCGATTAAATCCCGTTCAATCGATTTTCGACATAATACTGCTTTTTCCTTTAAAAAATTTTTTCTTTAAAGGCGTAAACCTCGCTTTTTGCGGCAATACTCTGCACAAGCGAGGTTTTAAAATGAAAAAAATAGTTTTTGCCATTCTTGCAATCGTAGTCATAGCGGCGCTTATTCTCGTGCTTCCCGTTTCAAAGGAAAATACGCGCGAAACGGAAAGCTACCTTCGGATACATATAAGGGCAAACTCCAATTCCGACGCGGATCAGGAACTCAAATACAAGGTCAAGCAGGCGGTTGTGGATTTTATGACTCCTCTTTTGGTCAACGCCGACACAAAGGAACGCGCGGTAGCAATCGTCAGAAGCAATTTCGACGGAATCGAGCGTACCGCCGACGCGGTAATAAAAGCCAACGGCTTTGACTATGCCAGCAGGGCGTCGATAAAAAGAGAGGATTTCCCCACCCGCAGCTACGGCGAATTTACTCTCGAAAGCGGCGTGTACGACGCTCTGATACTCGAACTCGGTTCGGGAAAGGGCGACAATTGGTGGTGCGTCGTTTATCCGCCGCTGTGCTTTGTAAACGGCTCGGACAACGGCTCGGACGGAATAGTCTATCGCTCTCTTTTAAAAGAAATAATAGAAAAATTCAAGTCGAAGGGCGATTGATACATAAAAACGGCGTTTTTCCTAAAACTAAAAGCAAAAATTCTTTTTGTTACAAGGAGGAAAAACGTGAACAACCAAAGGTTTAAGACTGTTTGCATTATGCTGGCTCTCGTCCTTCTGGTCTCGTGCGTGGCGTTGTTTTTAATAAGCACGACTGCGGACGCGGCGGTAATCAAGCAGGGCAGCAGCGGCGAAACGGTCAGGAAAATACAGACCAAGCTGAAAAACTGGGGCTATTATACCGGCTCGGTTGACGGTATTTTCGGTTCCAAAACGCTTGCCGCAGTCAAGTATTTTCAGCGCAAAAACGGACTTGTGGTGGACGGCATAGTGGGAACAAAGACAGCCGCCGCCATGGGCATCAGTCTTTCGTCGTCCTCGGGCGGAACGGGCAGCGGCACGACAAGCAACAGCAATCTCTATCTGCTCGCCTGCTGCATTTACGGCGAGGCGCGCGGCGAAAGCTATACAGGCAAAGTCGCCATTGCGGCAGTCGTCCTCAACAGAGTAAAAAGCAGCAGTTTCCCCAACACAATCAGCGGGGTGATATATCAGCCCGGCGCTTTTACCGCCGTTTCCGACGGTCAAATCAATCTGGGCACCAACGACGAATGTATCAGAGCCGCGCAGGACGCGCTTAACGGCTGGGACCCCACATACGGATGTATTTATTATTACAATCCCCAAACGGCGACCAACCAATGGATAAGGTCGCGTCCCATTGTCGTGACAATCGGAAAACACGTGTTCTGCACCTGACGGGAGGGGAAATATGAGAGAAAATTTGAAACGTAGACTGGACACTATACAAAAAAACATTTGGCTCACCTTTTTGGGTGTGGTTGCGGCTCTTGCCATTGCTCTGTCGGTGTTTTATTTCTTTAAAATGCGCGATATGCGTTTAAAGCGGGTAGCCAACGACGACGTATACAAGCAACAGCTTGAAAACCACTATCAGATGTCGCTTTTCAGACTGTGCGACAGCACCAAAAACGCGGACGCCAATCTTTCCAAGCTGGCGGTATCAAATTCGCCCGCCGTGCAGCAGGAGCTGCTGCTCAAAATTCAGAGCGAAGCGGACACCGCGCTGAGCGATATTTCGGCGTTGCCTCTTGAATCCGAATTGTCGGGCAAAGCAAGCAGATTTTTCAATCAGTTATCCGACTACTGCTCGGTGACGGCAAAGGAAATTTCTTCGGGCAAGGCTTTGACGGACGCGCACCGCGAGAGCTTTAAAAACCTCAAAAGCGTTTCCGGCGGACTTTTGGCAAAGCTCGAAAGTATAACGACTCAAAACACGGACAAACTTCTGATTAACGCTCTCGAAGGGGAGGGAGACAATTACCTGAACGACGGGCTGGGCGAAATGGAGGACAACGCCTTCGATTATCCGCAGCTTATTTACGACGGACCTTTTTCGGAAAGCGTAACAAACAAAAAGCTTGAAACGTCGAAAAAATGGACTACCGAAAGAATGACGGGAAAGCTGCGCGAGATATTTTCCGATTACGAAATAGAAAGCATAGAATATGTCGGTTCGGTCAAGAGCAAGGCGGACGCCGAGCTGTTTGAAATGACTGCAAAGGACGGCAGAGTGTACTCCGCGGAGCTTACGAAGGACGGAAGACTTTTGAGCCTTGACAGCTACAATGCGGAAGTTCCCGAAAAAGCCGAAAAGCTTTCGTGCGACGATTGCTCCGCCAAGGCGGAGGAAATGGCAAAAAAGCTCGGCTTCGACGTGAACGCGAATTGGGTGTCCAAGCCGCTCGACGACAATACCATTTACGTCAACCTCGTCGCAAAGCAGGGCAGCTTCGTGCTTTATCCCGACCACGTAAAAATGGTTGTCGACGTCTATACCGGCAGAGTCGTCGGCGTGGAGGCGTTTGCTTATCTGGTAAACCATACGACTAGGCAGCTTCCCGAGGTGGACGGACTGGGCGCCGCAGTGGACAGGCTGGGAGATGATTTCGAGGTCACCGACACCAACTTTGCCGTCATACCGGTCGGCAACGACGAAAAGACGTGCTACGAGTTCAGAGGAATGTGCAACGGCGAGGAGTTTTTCGTCTATATCGACATGGAAACCAAAGAGGAAGTGGAAATACTCAAAATCTTGAAGGATAAAGAGGGCTATACCGTCCTTTAATGACGGAAACAGTTCAAATTCAATTTTGTCTTAAAGACGGGTTTAAAGGTGAAAAAGGAGCCTGATTCATGTTTTGAATCAGGCTCTTTTCGTTTATTCGGTTATTTAATTTTTATTTGTCCGCGTTTTTCTTTGCCGTGAGCTTTAACATATCGATAAACTCGTCGTTGCTGGTTGTGCAGGTGAGCAGGTCGATAATCTGCTCGGTGGCAGCCTCCCTGTCAAGACGCGAAAACATTCTGCGCATCTGCCAAACGGCTTCAAGCTCCTTTTGCGGCAGCAGCAGGTCTTCGCGGCGCGTACTGCTCTTGTTGAGGTCGATGGCGGGGAAAATCCTCTTTTCGGAAAGTCCGCGGTCGAGGTGGATTTCCATATTGCCCGTGCCCTTGAACTCCTCGTATATTATGTCGTCCATACGGCTGCCCGTGTCCACGAGGGCTGTGGCAAGCACGGTGAGACTTCCGCCTTCGGAGACCTTTCTCGCAGAACCGAAAAGCCTTTTAGGCTCCTGCAACGCGGAAATATCCAACCCTCCCGTGAGAGTGCGTCCCGATTGCTCGGCAGTCTGATTGTACGCGCGTCCGAGTCTTGTGATGCTGTCCATGAGTATAACCACGTCCTGACCGAACTCGACGCGTCTCTTGGCGTTTTTGAACACAAGCTCGGTGACGGCGATGTGGTGGACGGGACCTTGGTCAAAGGTGGAGCTGACTATCTCGGCGCTCTTTAAGCTGGTTTTGAAATCGGTCACTTCCTCGGGGCGCTCGTCTACAAGCAGCACCACTACGTGTATGTCGGGATAGTTTGCGGAAATTGCCTGGGCGATTTTTTTGAGGAGAACCGTTTTTCCCGCTTTGGGGGGAGAAACGATGAGTCCGCGCTGCCCCTTGCCTATGGGGGAGATTAAATCTATGGCTCTCAACGCGAAGTCGTACTTGTTGGAAGCGTTTTCCAACTTGATTCTTTCGTCGGGATATGCGGGTATTAACTCGTCGAAATTTTTATGCCGTCTCTGGGACAGCCTGTCGCACGGAACGTCGTTTATCGAATGTACGAATATGAGAGAGGGATTGCGGTTGCGGTCGTAGGTCCTTGCGGTGCACTCGACCTTGTCTCCCGCCTTCATGGAAAATCTTCTTATCTGCGGCATGGGTACGTATATATCCCTCGTCCCCAAATAAAAATTGTTGGTGCGCAGAAAACCGTAGCCGTCCTGCATAATTTCGAGAATGCCCGAAACTCTTTCCTCGGGGACGGTCTGTTCTTCTCTGCCGTCCTCAACCGTGCCGTCCGTTTCGGGAATGGAAATTTCAGGCAGCAGCTGACTTACGCCTTCGCCCGCAAGTCCCGTGGGCGTGACAAAGGAGTTGGGAGGATTGAATACGATTCTCTGCTTGGGAGGTCTGCCCCTGCCCGAGCTTTGCACGGGTTGTTTCAGTCCCTCCTGAATGTCTATAATCCATCTGGCGAGAATGTCCTTGGTTTTGTTTGTGGGGCTGGGTACGCCCTCCTGCGCGGCAACCGCGCGAAGGTCGGTAAACGTCATTGCCATCAAGCTTTCGTAGGTGTATTTGGAATTCAAAGCAATTACCTCTTAAAAATTAAAATCGTATCGGAAAAAGGAAAACCCTTTCGGCTTTTTTGCCCGTATTATTTGACAAATCGGACAAACTTTTGTTATTGTCTCAATAATAATATATTATTAGGCTTTGCGGGATAATATAACCTTGCACGCAAAAATATAACAACAAAATTTAAGCGAAAATTATCACTTATTGTAATTATAGCAGGACTTTTGTTTTTTGTAAACAAATAAAAGTGTATAATTTGCAATTTTCCGAAATTATTGTACTTAATTTTATAAAAAATTCTTTTCTTCACAGTTTTTTGTGAAAAATTAAAATGTCAAAAAAAGAACTTAAAACAAATTACAAATATTTTAGAAAAATATATGACAAGGTCCGGCTTAAAAGCCGGACCTTTGAAGTTGATTGACGTTGCAATTAGTTAAGGGATTGAAAAAGCGCTTTCAGCTTTCCCTGTCGTCTGCGTCGCTTTGCGGATTTTCCTGTTTGTCCGTTTCGCACAGAGTCTGCCTGATTGACGGAATCTGCGCCGCGCCTATAACCTCCGAAATCGCGGGCAGCTCGACGGGCGGCTGTTCCTCCCGCGTCCGTCCGTTTTCTGTTTCGGCTTTTTCCGCAGGCGGTTCCGCCTTGTGCGTGCCGTCGTCAGGCGCCGCTTCGGGCTGCGGGGAAGCCGAAGGAACCGGCTTGGGTCTTGTCGCCCATCCGGTGTAAAACACGGCTGCAAGTATGAGAGCGCCGCCGACAACGGTGCTCCATTTGAAGCTTTCCATGCCGAAAATCATGCTGAACACGGCGCCGAAAGCCGATTCGGAGCTTAATATCAGAGTCACCTTGGTAGGGTTCATAACCGTCTGCGCTTTTGTCTGTACGAGATAGGCGTAAAAGGAGCAGAGGACGGTTATGCCCGTTATGCTCAGCCCGAAACCAAGCGAAAACACGCCGTTTTCGGTAAAGGGCGCCCATTTCAGCTCGGAAAACGGAATTTTGGGCAGGTCTACAATGAGATAATAAGCAAGAAAAAGAACGCTTGCTACGGCGAACATCGAAAAGGTGAGGGAAATGCTGTCCGTTTTTTCCAATGCCTTGGTCATGGCGAGGACGTGGAAGGAAAACAGGATTGCCGACGCCAACGCCATAAGCTCGCCTATGCCGAAAGAAAGCTGCATTCCGCCCTCCCCGCCCATGCAGATGACGAGCACGCCTATGACCGAAACGCCCGCGCAAACGTACACGGTGACGGGAGTTTTGTATTTGCGGAAAAATATGGCGCACAGTATGGGCACGATGACGACGTTGGTTGCCGTGAAAAACGCCGCGTTGGAAGGAGTCGTGTACTCCTGACACATGACGTTGAAAAGAAAGCCCACGAAAATCAGTATTCCGCAGATGAAGCTCATCAAAATATTTTCTTTTCGTATTTTGATTTTCCTGTTGAAAATCGCGGCAATCAAAATCGCGCTCACTCCGAATCTGAACAGACAAATCAGGCTGGAGGGCGAGTTGGACTGCTGCGCCCAGGGTATGAACACGAAGCCCATACCCCAGAACACAGCGATGGAAACAACAAGTATTGTGTAAAAAATTTCTGTATTAAGTTTTTTGGTTGCCATAAAAATAACCTTTGTCGTGTTATTTTTATTCGTCTATTGATTTGCTTTCAAAGCCGGTGAGGACAAATATACCCACAGCGAGTCATTATTTCTTTACGCGCCTGTTTTTGCTGCGTCTGACCAAGAAGATTGCGATGCCTGCAATGACCAAAACGGCTACGACACCGATTATAATCCACAAAGTTGTTAAATCTGTGTTGCTTGAAACGACTCTTTCCCACATGGCTACCACAACGTCGTTTCTTGCTCCGAAATCCTTCATGACGCCGAGACTCTCGGTGATTTCCGGGTATCTTCTTTCGTCTGCAAAAAACTCCGCCGCGTCGTATTCCGCTTCTTCGAGCAGGGCAAGCGCCGCTTCGCTGCTTTCAAACACCGACTTGTCGACGGCGGAGGTGTAGCCTATTTCCAGCATATTGCTCATGGCGATTTCAGGCTCGTTGAGGAAAGCGATGAAATAGTTTGCCGCTTCCTTGTTTTTTGCGTTTTTGGGAATCACCCAGCCGTCAAACCATACGTTGCCGCCTACTTCGGGCACGAAATAGTCAAGCGCGGGAGCGGAGGAGGAGGCTTCGGCTTCTTCGATTGCGTAAAGCGCGTCGCCGCTCCAAGCGAGGTCGACGAGACCTTTTTCGGAAATCATTTCCTGTTTTCCGAAGTCCACCTCATAGCCTTTGAGCACGTCCTTTTGCCTGACGAGCAGCTCCTCGACGGCATCCAGCATGGCGTCGTCGTTTGTGTTTATCAGCTCCTGAACGGATTTGTTTTTGTGCGCGTCGGGAAGCAGATTGTATTCTTTGAGATACATGACGGCGGCGCAATAGGAGTCGCGTATGCTGTCCTTCATGAATATTTTGCCGTTGAGAGCTTCGTTTCCGTTTTCGTTCCAGAGCAGTCCCCAGCCCTTTGCGAGGTCGGCTTCCGTCACTACGTCGGCGTTGTAGAGTATGCCGAGCGTTCCCCACATATACGGTACGAAATAATCCGTGATGTCAACGGTTTCCCCGCCGTCGGTGGTAAAGGTGCCGAAAACTTCTCTCACCGCTTCGTATATGGCGGAGTTTACGTTGGAAATGGTGGAAACCTTGGTTTTGTCGATTTTTTCCAGCAAATCGTGTTGCAGCAGCTTTTCGATTGCGTATTCGCTGGGCGCGATGACGTCAACCACGGCGTCGCCGTTTATTATGTTGGTGAGCATTGTTTCGTTGGTGTCGAAAGTGGAATAGTTGACCTTGACGGTTTTTCCCGTCTTGGTCTTGTAATATTCGTTGAAATCGTTTTGCAATTCCGTTTTGCTGTAAATGTAGTCCTCCCAATTGTAGACGGTTATTTCTTCGTCATAGCTGTCGCCGCAGGCGGCAAACAGTGCGAGAGAGGCGGCAAGCATAAGGATTGCCAGCAGCAGGGAAAAGATTTTGGCGGTTTTTTTCATTTTTGTACAGCTCCTTTTTTAGATTGTTTTTTCAAATTTATTATCAGTAGCGTGCTCAGCACGACCACGAAGATAATCGAGAATATGGCAAACCAGAACGGCTCCATGCCCTTGACGCGCACGTCGGAATAAATGTAAGTGGACAGCGTCTCTATATTTGTTCCCGTGCCCTTGTTGAATTGAGTTATGATAAAGTCGTCCATGGACAGCGTAAAGCTCATGACAAAGCCTGACAGGATTGCGGGGGCGAGCAACGGAAACATGACCTTGAACAGCGCTCTCGTGGGACCTGCGCCTAGGTCGAGCGCCGCTTCGTAGATGTTGGGGTCAAGCTGCATGAGTCTCGGCATGACGGACAGCACGACGTAAGGCGTACAGAACGCGATGTGGGAAATAATCAGCTGAGCGTAGCCCTTGGGTATAAATTTGACGGTGGCAAAAAACACCATAAGGGAAATCGCCATGACTATTTCGCTGTTTATTACGGGCAGCTGATTTATGTTTTCCACTATGCGGCGCGTTTTTTTGCCCATACAGAATATTCCGATTGTCGCAAACGTCCCGAGCACGGTCGCCGCCGAAGATGAAACGACGGCTATGAGAAGCGTGTTTTTTATGGCGCTCCACAGCTCCGGGCTTTTGGGGCTTGTGAAAATAGAGACATACGACTCGAAGCTGAAACCGTTGTCAAAGCTGAATCTGCTGGTGTTGAAGAAGGAGAACAGTATTACCAACAGAATCGGGGCGTACATGATTGCAAGCATTATATAAATATAAACTTTGGATAACCATTTTTTCATATCACACCTCTGTTGTAAACGTCCTTGTTGAACCTGTTCATAAAGAAATTGGACAACAGCACCAGCGCGAGCATAATCAGGCTCATTACGCTTCCCACTCCGTAAGTTTCGATGTGGTTGAATTTGAGGTTTATCGAATCTCCGAACAGCTTGATTGTGTTGTTTGAAAGCAGCTCGCTTATGGCAAAGGTGGAGATGGTGGGGATAAACACCATGGTTATGCCCGAAATAATCCCCGGCAGCGACAGAGGAAGCACCGTTTTTAGAAATACGGTAAACGGGTCGGCTCCGAGGTCGCCCGCCGCTTCGGCGTAGCTTTTGTCTATGTTTGACAGCGTAGTGTGCAGAGGCAGTATCATAAAGGGCAGATAGTTGTATACCATACCGAAAATAACGGTGCCTATGCCGAGCTTTACGCCCATCCATTCAAAGATGGACTTGGTGGCGAGCGTGCGAATCAGAAAGTTTACCCACATGGGCAGGATAAAGAGCAGCACGAGTATTTTTCCGCTTTCCGTTTTGCTCAGAATGTACGCTATGGGGTATCCGAGCAGCAGACAGAGCAGGGTGGTCACAAATCCCACGATAAGGCTGACTGCCAGCACGTCCAGACTGCTTCTGTCCGAAAAAAAGTCAACAAAGTTGTCGAGTGTCAGCTTTCCGTCCGCAAGAAAGGCGTTGACCAAAACCATGACCAGCGGCGTAACGATAAAGAGCAGCATGAACAGTATGTAGGGCCAAGCGAAAACCTTTCGGCTCATACGAAAATTTTTAATCATTTCCGTCCGCCTCCTCGGGCATGATTTCCACAATCAGCTTTTCGGGCGCCACCGAAAGACCTACTCTGTCTCCCTTCAACCAATCGTCGTCCGTATCCACGAAAAAGTCGTAGTAGTCGTCGGTTCTTATTATGCACTGATAATAGCTGCCCTTGTAAATGGAGTTGACGACGGTGCCGCCTATTATTCCGTCCTCCTCGTCGTCGTGAACGATGACGTCGTCGAAGTCGATTTTGACCTTTACCCTTGTCCCCGCGGGAAGGTCGGCGTTGCAGGGGAACCGTCCGCCGCAGATTTCAACCGCGTTGCTGTCCCACATAACGGTGACAAGCTCGTTTATGATGCGGTTTTTGTGCATTATGTGCAGGTCGAAGGGCTTGACGTATACGCCCACGCGCTGATTTACGCCGCTTGCAAAGTTGTTATGTATTAAAAGCTCGTTTTTCTCCTCGTCATCCGTTTCGACCGTGGTCTGAAAATGGTCGCCCTTGAAAACGCAGGAGGTAACCTTTGCGAAAAGATAAGCCTTTTCGTCGTCTTCCGGCAACAGCTCTATGTCCTCGGGACGGATGATGACGTCGACGGGTTCCTTTTTCTTGAAGCCCTTGTCCACGCAAGCGAGCTGATGTCCCAACACGTCCACAAGGCAGTCTTTGATGAAGGTGCCCGAAAGTATGTTGGACTCTCCGATAAAATCCGCGACGAAAGCGTTTGCCGGCTCGTCGTAAATTTTTTGCGGGTTGGCGATTTGCTGAATGACTCCGTCCTTCATGACCACGATTGTGTCGCTCATGGTCAGAGCTTCCTCCTGGTCGTGCGTGACGTAGATGAAGGTTATGCCGAGCTGTCTGTGCATATTCATCAGCTCAATCTGCATATCCTTGCGCATTTTCAGGTCAAGCGCGCCGAGCGGTTCGTCAAGCAGCAGAACCTCAGGCTCGTTTACCAACGCGCGCGCGATTGCAACGCGCTGCTGTTGACCGCCCGACAGGCTGTTGACGTTGCGGTGGCCGTAGTCTTCGAGGTCGACCATTTTCAGCGCCGCGTTTACCTTTTCCTCTATTTCGCGCTTTGTGAGCTTGCGTTGCTTTTCGTATTCCACGCCCTTTTTGTCCACGTATGTGCCGTCGGGCACGTATTTGAGCTTGAGTCCGAAAGCGATATTGTTGAAAACGTTGAGGTGGGGGAACAGCGCGTATTTCTGAAAAACCGTGTTGACGGTGCGCTTGTGCGGAGGCAGGGACGTTATGTCCTCGCCGTTGAAAAGTATTCTGCCCTCGGTAGGCGTTTCAAAGCCCGCAATCATGCGCAGCGTAGTCGTTTTGCCGCAGCCTGAGGGACCGAGCAGCGTGACAAATTCGCCTTTTCTTATATTGAGGCTGATGTTGTTGACTGCTTTTTTGTCTCCGTACAGCTTGGTTACGTTTTGAAGCTGAATTATATTGTTGTTTTCCATGCTTTCTCACCTCGTCTAAAAGTTCGGCGGGCTTGACACCCACAGAATTTTGGCGGTCTTTGCGCCGACGTTTTTCAAAAAATGTACCTTTTCCGACTTGAAATAAAAGCTGTCGCCTTTTTTAAGTTCGTAGCTTTTGTTTCCTATAAAAAGCCGTATTTTTCCTTCAAGCACAAAGCCGAATTCCTCGCCCTCGTGCGGGTTGTCCGAGTCGGTGGAGCAGCCCGCTTTTATTTCGACGAGAATAGGCTCCATCTCGTTGATTACGCCGTTGTGTATGAGCCAATGCGTGACGTAACCGTCGTTCTCCTTTACGAAATAGTCGTCTGCCCGGTAAACGGGGCTTTGTTCGGGCTGGCTTTCGGAAAACAGCTCGACAAGCGTCGTGCCGAGCGCCGCCACTATGTCCTCGAGAGTGGCTATGGAAGGGCTGGTGACGTCGTTTTCAAGCTGCGAGATATATCCCTTTGTCAGCTCGCAACGGTCGCCGAGCTCTTCCTGCGTCAGGTCGGCTTTGAGTCTCAATTCCCTGATTTTAGAACCGATTTCCATTGACTCCTCCGTTTTGTGTAAATAAAAAGCAAAAAGTTTAGTAAAAATTAACTTTTTGTAAGTTTTTACTAAACCACCCGATTTATTATATATTAAAAGCGCTGTTTGTCAATCGTTTTGAATAAAGTTTTTTGAAAAAAACGATATTTTTTTACATAACGCGACAGACTAAAAAGACGGACGCTTTTATGCGTCCGTCGGTGATGAAAAAACTAAATTTTGTCGTTGCTTCCGAGCACGTTCAGGATTTTGTGCTTTACCATTTGCTTTATCGCCTCGCGGGCGGGGGAGAGGTATTGTCTGGGGTCGAAATGGGCGGGATTGTCGTTGAGATACTTTCTTATCGTTGCGGTGCACGCCAATCTTATGTCGCTGTCTATGTTGATTTTGCATACGGCGGACATGGCGGCTTTTCTGAGCATCTCCTCGGGTACGCCCTGCGCTCCCGACATATTGCCGCCGTTTTCGTTGATTATGCGGACAAACTGCTGAGGCACAGAGGACGCTCCGTGCAGAACAATGGGAAATTTGGGCAGCCGTCCTGCGATTTCTTCAAGAATATCGAAACGGAGCTTTGCTTCCCCCTTGAATTTGAACGCGCCGTGAGAGGTGCCGATTGCGATTGCAAGACTGTCCACTCCCGTTTTCGAGACAAATTCCTCAACCTCGTCGGGGTTTGTGAAGCAGCCGTATTTGTTGGAAACGTGTTCCTCCACGCCGGCAAGCGTGCCAAGCTCGGCTTCTACGACCACGCCGCGCGCGTGTGCGTATTCCGCAACCTTTTTGGACAGCTCTATGTTTTGGTCAAAGGGCAGCTTGCTCGCGTCTATCATGACGGACGTAAAGCCGTCGTCCACGCATTGCTTGCAAAGCTCAAAGCTGTCGCCGTGGTCGAGGTGCAGGCATATAGGCAGCCCGCTGTCTTCGACGGCAGCCTCGACGAGCTTTTTGAGATAAACCATTTTCGCATACTTCCGCGCGCCGTTGCTCACTTGAAGTATGAGGGGCGAGCGGCACTCGACGCCCGCCTCCACGATGCCCTGAATGGTTTCCATATTGTTTACGTTGAACGCTCCGACGGCATATCCGCCGTCGTATGCTTTGGCAAACATTTCCTTGCTTGTTGTCAGTGGCATTTTGAATTTGACCCCCGTATTTAGTTGTCAAATAATTTTATTTGACTTATAATAAATATAGCATAAAAAATATTTATTGTAAATCCTTTTACAAGGGCTTACAGGAGGTTTTTCCGAGATGAAAAAAGTGAGAATCGGCATCAACGGTTTCGGCAGAATCGGTCGTCTGATACTGCGCGCTTCGCTTGATTTCCCCAATGTGGAGGTAGTTGCCGTCAACGACCACTCATCCAACGTGGACTATATGGTTTATATGCTAAAATACGACACCGTTCACGGGAAGTTTGACGCCGATGTATACGTCGACAACGGATATCTTGTCGTCAACGGTAAAAGAATCCGCGTTTTCAACGAATCGGAGCCTTCCGCGATAAAATGGGGGGAGGAAAAAGTCGATGTGGTCGCCGAAGCGACAGGAAAGTTCACCACTATGGAAAAGGCGGGCGGACACCTGGCGGGCGGCGCGAAAAAGGTTGTCATAACTGCGCCCAGCGCGGACGCTCCCATGCACATAGTGGGAGTAAACCACCTCGATTGCAAGCCCGAAACCAAAATCATCAGCAACGCAAGCTGCACGACCAACTGTCTCGCGCCTTTGGCAAAGGTAATCAACGACAATTTCGGCATTGTGGAGGGGCTTATGACCACGGTGCACTCTACGACAGCCACACAGCGCACGGTCGACGGCACAAGCCGCAAGGATTGGAGGGGCGGACGCGCCGCGTCGGGGAATATTATTCCAAGCTCGACGGGAGCCGCCAAGGCGGTGGGCAAGGTTATTCCCCAACTGAACGGCAAGCTCACGGGAATGTCTTTGAGAGTGCCTACGTTGGACGTGTCTGTGGTAGACCTTACGGTACGGCTTGAAAAATCCGCCTCCTACGACGAAATCGTCGCTGCGGTCAGACGCGCAAGCGAAAACGAGATGAAGGGGATTCTCGGCTTTACCGACCTTCCCTTGGTGTCAAGCGATTTTATCGGAAACACCTGCGGCGGCGTGTTCGACGCCAAAGCGGGAATTATGCTAAATCCCAACTTTGTAAAGTTGGTTGCCTGGTACGACAACGAATACGGCTATTCCGTAATGGTGCTGCGCCTGATGGAATATGTCGGCAATATCTGAAAGTTTATTCAAGCCGCCCCGCGGGGCGGCTTTTTTTCTTGGCGCAGGCGGGAGCTTTTCAAAAATATTTATCAAAAAAATGTAAATTTTTCTTTTTAAAAAATTCGTTTTCCGTCGGCTTTGTGGTAAAATAACGGCATGAGTATTTTTGACGGCGACATGAGACTGTGCGCTACCGCCGCAAGCGGTGTGGAGGCGGTGCTCAAACGCGAGCTTACCGAGCTTGGATTTGCGCCCTCTCCCGCCGAAAACGGAAAAATTTTTTTTGACGGCGGTTTGGACGACGTCGCCCGTGCAAATGTGTTTCTCAGAACGGCGAACAAAATATACGTCGAGGCGGCTAGATTCGCGTGCCGCACCTTCGACGAGCTTTTCGAAAAAACCCGCGCCGTCGATTGGACAAAAATTCTGCCGCGGGACGCACGGATAACGGTGGACGCGAGGTCGGTGAAAAGCGCTTTGTTCGGTGTAAGCGCCGTGCAGTCGGTAACGAAAAAAGCAATCGCCGTCTCCTTGTGCGGAGGGAATAAGAACGCCGTCCTGCCTGAAACGGGAGCGGAATACAGAATCCTTGCGAGCATATACGCGGACACCTGTCTGCTGCTGATTGATACGACGGGCACGGCTCTGCACAAGCGCGGCTGGCGAAGTCTGGTGGGAGCCGCGCCTTTGAAGGAAACTCTTGCCGCCGCAATGGTATTGCTGTCGGTGTGGAGGTCGGACAGGGCGTTTTGCGATATGTTTTGCGGCAGCGGCACGATTTGTATCGAAGCCGCGGCAATCGGACTGTCGCGCGCGCCCGGTCTTTTGCGCGATTTCGCGTTTTCGTCTTTTTCCAACGCCGACGGCGCGGCCGCGCTCGAAAGGGCGAAGGAGGAAGCCCGACAGAAAGAGAAGCGCGATTTGAAGCTGCGTATTTGCGGCTTCGACGTTTCGCCAGACGCCGTTTCTCTGGCGCGTTTTCATCTTAAAGCGGCGGGGCTTGAAGGGGCGGTGCATTTTCAGGTCGGCGATATGCGCAACTTTTCTTCGCGGTTTGCGCACGGCGTAGCGGTCACCAATCCGCCTTACGGCGAAAGACTGTGCGACAGGAAAGAGCTAAAAAATCTCTATCGCGATTTCGGAAACATGTTCGGACGGCTTGACGAATGGAGCCTTTTTGTGCTGACCGCCTGCGACAGATTCGAGGAGTGGTTCGGGCGCAGGGCGGACAGAGTGAGAAAGCTGTACAACTCCGAGCTGGAATGCGGTTTTTATTCTTTTCTCGGAAAGCCTCCTCGGACAAAAAGCGGGTTGAGACTCAACGGCGAGGCTTACGCGCAAAACAAAAAATAGTGCTTGTTGCACTGTTCAAAGATTTGTGTTTTTAAAAATTTTTTGATATAATAATCAGGCAATACGAAAACAATAGTTTTAGACGCGGCTGCGGGCTGAGGCGGTTTCTTTTTCGGCAAAGCTGTCTTTTGTGCTCCGGGCACGGTTTTGACGGAGTTTTCTGCGAAAATTTGTTAATTTGACCGCAAGGTCGATATGAGAGGTTTTTACTTGAAAAACCGAAAAAAACGGCGGGGGAGAACGGGAGCGGAAAATTTATGACTAAAAAATTGTTGAACAAAAAAATCGTTATTCTTGACGCATGCACGGTAAGCAACGGCGACGTCGATTTCGGCACATTCGAGAGTCTGGGGGACGTAAAAATTTACGATGTTTTAAACGGCGACGAATTGACGGAAGCCTGCCGCGAGGCCGAGGTGCTTCTCGTAAACAAGACAAGGGTGGACGAAAAGCTCATTTCCGCGTGTCCCCGACTCGAACTTATCTGCCTGTTTGCAACGGGCTATGACAATGTGGATATCGAAGCCGCAAAAAGGCGGGGAATAACCGTGTGCAACGTGCCGCGCTATTCCGCCCAGAGCGTGACGCAGCACGTTTTCGCCATGCTGCTTGAATATGTGCGCAATATTTCCCGTTTCGAAAGCTTTGTCGCAAACGGCGGCTGGACGAGAGAGGGAGGCAGAGCAATTTTTGCCTATCCGATAGAAAATCTGGCGGGCAAGACCTTCGGCATACTCGGCTTCGGCAGCATAGGCAGCAGCGTAGGAAACGTCGCCGCCGCTTTGGGCATGAAGGTGTTGTACCACAGCGCAACGCGCAAAAAAAATCTCGGCAGGGATTTCAGGTATGCCGATTTGGACACGCTGTTCAAGCGCAGCGATTTTCTCAGTCTGCACTGCCCGTTGAACGAAGAAACACGTCAAATAGTAAATAAACGCACGCTGTCGCTTATGAAACCGCGCGCCGTGCTGATAAATACCGCGCGCGGCGGACTTGTGGACGAAACCGCGCTTGCCGAAGCGCTCGATTCGGGACGCCTTGCCGCCGCTTTGCTCGACGTCGTGGCGGAGGAGCCGATAAAGGAAAGCAATGTGCTGCTTTGCGCCAAAAACTGTTTGATTACGCCCCACGTCGCATGGGCGGCGGCAGAGACGCGGCAGGACGTGGTTTACGACGCTGCCGTCAACGTCGGCGCTTTTTACGACGGCTATCCCGACAACGTGGTCAACGGCGTGCCCGCAAGAGAAGAATACAGGAAAAAAATCTGACAAGTTATTAAATTTGCCTGATTACGCTTTGTGTTTGTCGGAACGGACTGTCTTTTTAAACGAGTTTTTTCATGCCTGTTTTGTTTCACAGTGAAAAAAGCGAAAATCTTTTAAGTAGCAATACTCCGCACAAGGCATTGCAATCGTAGGTTACGCCCCATTATTATTTTTTTAGGTTGTCTTGATTGAGCCATTCCAAAAACTCCCCAAAGCTTTTTGTAAGACTGTTTTTGTCGGAATTGTTTAAAATATAATAATCGGCAATTGCGATCGGACCGCCTTTGTCGAGATTTTCTATTTCGGCGACGTCGCGGCTATCTACTTCTTGAGCCGTCAGCGGTCGGATTTTTCTGACTGAAAGGCGCTGTTTTCGTATAGAGTTGTTTGTAATTATTGCAAGCAGGACGATTTCGGGATATTTGTTTTTCAAAAAAGTATATTCCGACCAGGAATATAATCCGTCCAAAACTATGTTTTTATTTTCGCTCTCGTCTATTTTTACTGACGCCAATTGAGCGTAAGCGGATTTGCCCAAACGGGCGCGTATATCTTCCCGAATATGTTTTTCGTTTTTCTCGTTTACCGCGAGTCCTTGACGGTTTAATTCGTCCATGGTCAAATCGCCGAAATGAATACGGGAAAAGCCGGCTTTGACGAATAAATCGGTCAGCTCCGACTTGCCCGCTCCGCACATGCCTACGATAGCAATTAAATTTTTATCCATAATTAAGACACCTTGAACCTTGCTTTTAATTATAGCATTTTTTCGGGGAAATACAAATATTTTTCAGGCGTCAATACATTTGAGCGGATATAAACGTAAGTTGCATCCTGCAAATCCGCAGCCATGCCGTATTTTGAGATTTTTGCAGCAGTGCCCGTACAGAGGAAACGCACCCTTTTTTAAGGGTGCGCCACCGTCAGGAGGTTGTTTTCAATTAAAATTGAAAACAGGCATGAAAAAACAATTTGAAAATCAGGAGAGATAATACTTAATTTTTCTTGTTTAATATTAGCACAAAAAATTTTAAATGTCAAACAAATTGTGAAGAAAAATGATAAAAAATTGAATTAAAAATATTAACGGCGAATTGTATGTGAAATAAAGTTATCGCCTTGGTTTGTTTAATCGGAGCAAACTTTGGCAATAATCGAATGCAAAGAGGTTTCTATTATGGCGGTCAAGGCAAGCATATCCTTCGGGCTCGTTTATATTCCCGTTTCGCTGCACGTTGCGGTCAGGTCAAACGGAGTGGATTTCAGGCTGTTGGACAAAAAGACCATGTCGAAGGTCAGATATCTCAAAACCTGCGACGAGTGCGACGGCAGAACCGTAGAGCAAAAGGATATTGTCAAAGCATACGAATACGAAAAGGGAAAATTCGTCGTTTTTTCCGACGAAGATTTTGAAAAGCTGAAAACTCCCAAGGACAAGACGATAACCATAGAAAAGTTTGTCGGTTTGGAAGAAATAGACCCGATTTATTTCGACAAGCCTTATTACGTTGCGCCGGAGGGGGCGGACAAGGCTTACGCCGTGCTTGTCGCGGCTATGGAAAAGGAGAAAAAAGCGGGAATAGCGCGCTGCGTGCTCGGGAACAAGGAGACGCTTGCGGCGCTCAGGACAAAGGACGGGACGTTGTTGCTCAACACGATGTATTTTGACGAGGAAGTACAAAAAAATCCCGTAAAGCTCAATAGCGAAAGCGGAGAAAAGGAGCTGTCTCTCGCGCGCACGGTAATAAACTCCATGAGCGGCAAATTCGAGCCGACCGAGTTTAAGGACGAATACAACGAGAGACTGTTAAAAGCTATCGACGGCAAGGTCAAGGGCAAGGAAATCAAGTCTTTGGGAGGCTCCAAGCCGCAAAAGACAATGGACCTTGTGGACGCGCTCAGGCGCAGCGTGCTTCTCAAATCGGAAAAGCCGTCAAAGGGAGGGGGAACGATAAAGCAGGTCGCCAAGGGAGAAAAAATCAAAAAACGCGCCTGAAAACAACAATGCCGACGGCAGTTTGCCGTCGGCATTGTTGTTTTTTTGTTTACTCTACGGTCACGGATTTGGCGAGATTTCTCGGCTTGTCTACGTTTCGTCCAAGCTCGTTTGCGGCGTGGTAAGCCAACAGCTGCAAGGCGCAGGAAACGGGGATGATGTCAAGCTCCCCGCAGTGCGGCAGCACAACGGCGCGGTCGGGCGAAGCATCGTCCGACATGGCGTCGGAGACGGTGAACAGCAGCGTTTCGGCGCCCCGCGCTTTTACCTCCTCGACGTTGGACATGGTTTTTGAGAACAGCGCGCCGTCGGTAGCCAGCGCGACGACGGGAGTGCCCGACTCAATCAGAGAAATCGTGCCGTGCTTCAATTCTCCCGCAGCGTAGGCGTTGGCGTTTATGTAGGAAATTTCTTTCAGCTTCAAGGCTCCCTCCATAGCAGCGGCGTAGTCCTGTCCGCGACCGATAAAAAACACGGACTGCGCTCTGCAAATGGATTTTGCCGCGGCTTTTAGACTGTCGTCAAGTTTAAGCGTTTCCCGCACGGCGCGGGGGACGTTCAGCATGGCGTTTACGTAATGCTCCTCGCAAGCGGGCAGCGTTCCGCGAGCCTTGCCCAGCAAAAGCGCGACGGCAAACAAACACAGCACCTGCGTTGTGTAGCCCTTTGTAGTGGCAACGGCAATTTCCGTGCCCGCGCGTGTGTGCACCGTCTTGTCGGCTTCTCTCGCAATGCTGCTCAAAGGGGTGTTTACGACGGCGAGAGTCGCCGCTCCCTTTGCTTTGGCGTGCCGCAGCGCAAACAGGGTGTCCGCGGTTTCCCCGCTCTGACTTATAAACAGGGCGAGAGTTTTTTCGTCGCAAAGTACGTCCCGATAGCGAAACTCTCCCGCAAGCTCGGCTTCGGCGGGAATACCCGCCAGCCGTTCGATGAAATTTTTTCCCGCGACTCCCGCGTGGTATGCCGAGCCGCAGCCGATTAGCTTGACGCGGTTAAAGGCGTTTGCTTCCTCATCCGAAAACAAAATTTTTTTCAGCCGTTTTCCGTCTGTAAACTGAGCCGCCGCGTCGGTTAGACAGCGGGGCTGACTGAATATTTCTTTTAGCATAAAAAACGGGAAGTCGCCTTTTTCCGCGTCGCCGCCGCATTCTCCCGTCGGTTTGAAGCTCGGTGCGGTTCTGTTGCCCTGTCGGTCGAACAGCTTGATTTCTCCTTTGCGCAGCACAGCGACGCTGTTTTCGTCGGGGATGCAGCATTGCTCGGCAAAGCCCGAAAGGGCGGGAATGTCCGAAGATACAAACGAACAGCCTTTGCCGCAGCCTATTGCAAGTGAGGAGTCTTTTCGCGCCGCAAAAACGCAGTCGGGAGCACGGGAGGTTATTATTGCAAGGGAAAAAGCGCCTTCCAACTCGGAAACTGCGCGTCTTATGGCTTTAAGCACGTCTCCGTCGTAAAAGTATTCCAACAGCATGGGGACAACCTCGCTGTCGGTGTCCGAGACTAAGGAAAAGCCTTTTTCGGAAAGAAACGCTTTTAAGCCCGTGTAATTTTCTATTATGCCGTTGTGCGCAACGGCAAACATGCCGTCGGCTGACAGAAAAGGGTGCGCGTTGAGGTCGGTTGCCTTTCCGTGGGTTGCCCAGCGCGTGTGTCCTATGCCTACGGAAGAAAGCGGAGGCGCGGATTGATTGAGCTTTTTTTCAAGACGGGAAAGACTGCCCGCCGACTTGCAAAGCCAGATTCCCTTTTCTCCGTTTACGGCAATCCCGCTGCTGTCGTAGCCTCTGTATTCGAGTTTTTTTAATCCGGCTGCGATTAAAGGAACTGCGGGGGTTGAGCCGCTTACTCCGAAAATTCCGCACATATCGTCCTCCGAAAAATAATCTATAATTTAAGATATGTGCTTTTGTTTCGGTTTGCCACCCGAGGCGCTTATTTGAAAACATGAAAACAAGCCGCGGCGGACTTGCATCGCATTGCGGATTTGTATGCCGATTCGATAGGAGAGGCGGTGATTTTTTGTTTTTCATTTTGCCGAGCAAAAAACAGCAACAGTTTAAAAGCAAAAGTCGGGAGAGGATTCCCGACTTTTGCTTTATTTAAAATGTAAAGAATAAAAAACTTTGTTTCTCGGATTTTCGAGCGGAAAAAGACAGGAAACAGGTACAGACGGGTTAAGCTTTGCTTTTATCTGCTGAGCAAATATTTTATTATCGCGTCCGCCAAATACAGTCCCGCAACCGCCGGCACGACTGCTCCGCTCGGTATGAATTTTTTTCCGTCCGAGCTTTGTACGGAGTCCCGCGCGGGCGCGGGCTGCTCGGGCGACCAAATTACCGTTAGCTCGTTTACGCCTCTTTTTTTCAGCTCGGCGCGCATTTTTCGCGCCAAAGGGCACACGGACGTTTCGGATATGTCCGAAACCCTGATTAGGGAGGGAGCGGTTTTCTTGCCTGTTCCCATGCAGCTCACAAGTTTTACGCCCGCGTCGCGGCTTCTTAAAGCAAGCTCCAGCTTGCCGGGAAAAAAGTCTATTGCGTCGGCAACGGCGTCATATTGTTTCAGGTCTATTGCGTCGGCGTTCTCCGGGGAGTAAAACAGCTCGTGCGCGGAGACAATCAACTCCGGATTGATTTCTTTGAGTCTTTTGACTGCCGTTTGCGTCTTTTTCTGTCCTACCGAAGAGGACAGTGCCAAAAGCTGTCTGTTTATGTTGGACTCGTCTATATAGTCGGGGTCGATGACGTCCAGCGCGCCTATTCCGCTTCGGGCGAGAGCTTCGAGAGCGTAGCCTCCCACGCCGCCCAGACCGAAAACCGCCACGCGGCTGTTTTTGAGTTTTTCAAACGCTTCGTCGCCGAAAAGCGCGCGCGAGCGTATAAATCTGTCGCTCATTTTTATTTCCTTTATTCTGTGCGCAGCGCGACAACGGGATCCTTTTTAGCCGCCGCGCTTGAAGGGAACAATCCCGACAGCAGCGTTAAAACGACGCTTACGCACACCATTATCACCGCTTCGTACCAAGGGAAAACGGCTATGGCGGCTATTGCGCTGACAGAGCTTACTATCAGGTTGACGACAAGACACAGAGCGTAGGTTACGCCTATGCCGATTAGACCGGAGGCAAGCCCGATAATAAAGGTTTCCGCATTGAACAGATAAGAAACGTCGCGTTTTCTGCCGCCCAACGACCGTATGACGCCTATTTCCTTTGTGCGCTCCACAACCGAAACGTAGGTTATTATGCCTATCATCACGCAGGACACCACGAGAGACAGCGCGGTGAAGCCTATCAGCGCATAGGTAACCACGTCGATGAAATCGTTTATCATAGAGATGACAAGCGAAAGATTGTCGGCGTAGGTTATGTCGTCGCGCTCCGCCGCGGTTATGAGTTTGCCGTTTACCACGATATCCTCGTCGGAGTTCCAGCGGTCGAGATAGGCGATGACGGCGTCCTTATGCTCGAAATTGACCGGATAGACGGACAGAGATGAGGGGAGCTTGACGCCGCCCAGCTGTTGAAGCGTAAGAGTGTAATACTCGTCGGGCGCGTTTCCGCTTCCGCCGCCGCCCATGCTGCCCATGAGCGCCGACATTGCGTTGGGCGTGCCCACAAGCCCCGTCTGATTTTCGTGTGTTTCGCCCAGATAAGTGTAGGAAAAATCAAAGGTTATGCCTGTGGGGATGCCGTTGTAAACAAGACTTGTAAAATTCTTTTCGCCTTTTTCGTTGAGATACGAGACGATTGCGGAGTTTTCGTTCTGCGCCAAAGCGTTCTGCGCCAAAGCTTCGGTATAATAAAAGCCCGCAGACATACAGCCGTATGAAATATCCTCCTTGGGGCGCAGTATGCCCGTAACCGTCAGTTCTATGCCGTTTTCAAGTCCCTCGCCGTAAGCACGATAGGTGAAAGGGGAAAACGGATTGGCGGACGCGAGGAAAATTTCATCGTTGGGATACCACACGAAGGAACGCCCGACAAGCTCGTCATAAGAAAAGCGTTCCTTGTCGAGAGACTCGTCGTACAGAGGGTCGTCCGAAGCTTTGTAAACGAGATTCATAAACTCCTCCTGCGAGTAGTATCCGAGCTGAGCCAGCAGCAGGTCTGTCAATTCGGTGTTTTTGTTTACCACTATCATTACTTCGTCTGCGGCGTGCGCAAGCCCGCCCTCAATCAGGTCGTATTGCTCCGTCAAATAAGCGTCGTCGGAGGGAGCCTGCCTGAAATTTTGCGTAAGATTGGTTACGTATGTGGCGTACTGAGCAAATTTCGTTTCTTTGAGCACGGCGGTGTAAATCGTCCTAATCGCGGTCAGAGACATGTTCTGCGCCTGCCCGTCGTGCTCGGTTTTGAAATCGGTGTAAATGTTGTTGCCTGCGTCAAGCCCGAAATCCAGATGAATGGCGGCAGCGTCCTCGCGGGGGAGAGCCTTTACGAAATCGACGTAGTCCTGCGTGATGTTGTTTGTTATCACCAGATTGTCCGCCATGCCCGAGCGCTTTACCAGTGTGTCAATCAGAGAGTTTACGTTGACAAATCCGTTTTCTACAATCAGTTCGTTTTTTTCCGACGGCGTCATAGAGGACATGAGCGCGCTCATGTCGAAGGTGGTCTCCTCGATGGTTATGGGATTGCCCGAAAGCATATCGTTCTGCATTGTGCGGATGTACGACTGCACTCCGTATGAAATTGCGAGAACCAGAGACACGCCTATTATGCCTATGGCTCCGGCAATGCTTGTCATGACCGTGCGCCCTTTTTTTGTAAACAGATTTTGCGCAGACAGCCTGAACGCGGTGCCGAAGGACATTTTGGCTTTTTCTTTGCCGGTGCGCTTGTCGGCTTTTCTTTTGCCCGCGCGTGGAGTCGATTCGGCTTTTTTGTCCGAAGGCTCGCGTCCGTCGTCCGCCGTTGCAGGCAACGTTTCTTCCGCCTTGTGCTCTTCCATTTCTTCCGTCAGGGAATAGGGGTTTGTGTCGTCGGTTGTTTTGCCGTCCAAAAGCTTTATGATACGGGTGGAGTATTTTTCGGCGAGCTCGGGATTGTGAGTGACCATGAGGACAAGCTTTTCATGCGCGATTTCCTTGATTAACTCCATGATTTGAACGGAAGTCGCCGTGTCAAGCGCGCCCGTCGGTTCGTCGGCAAGCAAAATATCGGGTTCGTTGACCAACGCGCGGGCAATAGCCACGCGTTGGCATTGTCCGCCCGAAAGCTGATTTGGCTTTTTGTTGTACTGACCTTCCAAACCCACCCTGTCCAACGCGCGCTTGGCACGTCTCGTGCGCTCGGCTTTGCCTACGCCCGCTATGGTTAAAGCCAGCTCGACGTTGCCCAGTACCGTTTGGTGGGGGATTAAATTGTAGCTTTGAAACACAAAGCCTATCCTGTGGTTGCGGTATACGTCCCAATCGGCGTCGTTGAAATGTCGGGTGCTCTTTCCGTTTATGAACATTTCGCCCGACGTGTATTTGTCCAAACCTCCGATTATGTTGAGCAGCGTGGTTTTGCCGCAGCCCGACGGTCCCAGCACGGATACGAATTCGTTTTTTCTGAATGCGAGGTCGATGCCGCGCAAAGCCGCCACGGTGGTGTCGGCTACCTTGTAATCCTTTGTTATGTTTTCTAATCTAAGCATTTTTTCTCCGTAAATTTGTCAGCCGCTTGTCTGTACGGCAGCGTGATTGCAACAGTTCCTTCGATTTATTTATTTTATTACGTTTTTGCTTCGGTGGCTACTTTTTTTCGCGTACTCTTTCAAGTTTTTTGTCGATAAAGCAATATAATTTGTTTTGAAGAAAAGCGCCGTCCGCAAATTGGCAGAACGTATGTATTGAAGTATAACACTACTCTAATATATGAAACATAGCTTATCACACGGACGGGCGGTCTGTCGACGGATAACGGCGGTATATAACTTTGACATAAGCAAAGATATTTCCGTAATCAAATTTGCGGGAGTATAAAAAAAGCCGCCTACACTCATAGAGATTGCAGACGACGGGGGATATTTCCCTTCTAACACAAGACAATTTGACTTTCATGTTCAGGTCTAGTATAATTATAAAAAACAACGGAGTTATGATATATGCCCTCATCGCAACTTTTAATTTTGGGGAATGGATTTGACCTGCATTGTGGATTAAAGTCGTCTTATAAAGATTTTTTTCAAAGCTCAATTCTTGATAATATTGGCGTACAATACGGTTTGCGACAAAAGAAAGCGGAAGCAATAGGTTTTTGGGAAAATTTGTTAAATGAATACTATAAAAAATTTGGAAATGATAATTATAGATGGTGTGATATTGAAACAATTATAAAAGATACCGTTTTGACAATTGAAGAAATTGCTTTTAATGCTATAAAAGCGTTAGGCAAGGCGAATCGCTTGAAGTAATAAAAACCATCAAAGAATTTTTGTATAAAATTTGTATGTCTTTCTATTTTTCTTTATTACAAAGGAACATTTGTTCGGACGATGAAGCATGTTCTTTACTTATAAATCATATTTTACAGGAATTAAATAAATTTGAGAGAAGATTTTGCAAATACATTAAAGATAATATTGTTAATCCTAAAAACGAGAATGAATTTAATACACAATATATCGTTAATGCGATGAATTTATTAAAAACTTTAACAGGTTTTACTGATATCCAATTTGAAACAATTGACGATATTATAAAGCGTCAGGAAAAAGCATACGATAAACCACTTTCACCAACGATGTGTCAATCTGATTGGAGAGAGAAACGTATATTGTCGCATGAATTTGCAAATTTACGTTCAGTCAATATATTGAGTTTTAACTATACCGCTTTGTTTGATATTTTAGGAGTTGACAGCCCGTGTTTGTATAATAACGTGCATGGCAAACTTTGCTTGAATAAATGTTCAAGAGACTGTACGTCTTGCAATATCATATTTGGTATAGATGATTCAATAATTCAATCGCATGAGAAAAATTTTGAACTACATAAATTCAGTAAAACATACAGAAAAATGCTAAATACTAATGCGGAAACTTGTATTCTGCCGAAAAAAAATAATCGGTTGATTGAAATAAAGTTTTACGGGCACTCACTTAGTGAAGCCGATTACTCTTATTTTCAAAGTATCTTTGATTATTATAATATATATGAAAATAACAAAGTTAGTTTAATATTTTATTATTCAAAAGGTTTTGAACAGACGGACGAAGTTTATCGGTTAATCAATACCTATGGAAAAACATTGATTAATAAAGAACAGGGCAAAAACTTAACTCATAAATTGCTTTTAGAGAACAGGTTGAAAATTGTAGAAATTCCATAATCAATGTAATAGAAAAAGAGCAACGGTTTTTCCGTTGCTCTTTTTCGTTATTTGTATGCCACAAAGCCCGCAACACCGCCGACGAAAATATACTCCGTCTTTGTGGTGTTCAAACTTTGACGACACTGGTGGAGATGATGGGACTCGAACCCACGGCCTATGCGTTGCGAACGCATCGCTCTACCAGCTGAGCCACATCCCCGAGCTTTGATATTATAGCAAACGGAGAAAAAAAAGACAAACGATTGCGTGCATTTTTCCGAAAAAGTTTTGCAAAGCATTGAAGCCGTTTTGAGGCGGCGCGATTTGGAGCGGCTGTTGTTTTGCAAGGCGCGGTTTGCGCGCGGCGGGGGCTGCAAGTCGGACGCGCGTCGTCTCGGTTTTAAAAAAATACCGAACGAAATTTTAAGCGGTTGACAGGCAAATGCATTGCGGGCAAAGGCGGCTCGACAAATTACGACGAAAAAAGTCGGTGTAATTTTTACAAAAATATAAAAATCGACATAAAAACGTTTGACAAGGGAAAACAGATGTGGTATCTTATCATCACAGGAATGCAAGTTTTAAGACTGCTTTCCTTTACAACAGCCCGCACAGACATTGGTTTTTTTTCCGGTTTTTTTCATTGTTTGCCGGAGCAAATCCCCCTCCTTAATTTTCCAATGTCTATGTATTACACTTAAAAACCGCCTTCGGGCGGTTTTTAAGTTTTTATCCCTATTTATTTCAAGAATCAAGGAGAAGAACGAGTAAATGAAGGTCACAAAAAAACAATTCAACACGAGAAAATGCTTTATCTGCGGCATGGAAAACGAGCGCGGAGTGAAAGCGCCCTTTTACGAAATGGAGGACAAGTCGGTGGTCAGCTACGTGACGTTTGACGAGCTGCACCAAAGTTATCCTGGCAGAGTGCACGGGGGCATAATTTCAGCCATGCTTGACGAGGTGGCGGGGCGCGCGCTGTGGACGTTGGAGCCGGAGGCGTGGGCGGTCACCGGTTCGTTAAACGTCAGGTTTTTCAAGCCCACCCCCTACGGAAAGCAGCTCAAAGCGGTTGGGCGCGTGACTAAAAACACGTCGCGAGGCTATGTCGGCGTGGCGGAGCTTTTCGACGGAAAAACTTTGCTTGCGAGAAGCGAAGGGACTTATTTCAAGCTGCCAGCCAAAACCATCGCGGACGTTGACGTGGAAAAGGAAACGGACGTATATATAGAGGACGGAGTCGAGGAAATAGACGTTTAAATTTTTCTCGGCGGTTTTATGCGGATTTTGACGAGCGCGAAAAAATTTTGGCGTAAAAAGAGTTTTGCGGCGTAAAATCTTGACAATACTTTGCGGTTGTCGTATAATGCGTTTCGTTCGTGAGGGAGTAGTTGGCGGGCTTTGGCGCCCGCGACAAGTCAACACATCGGCCTAATGGTCTGGCTTGCCTTAAATGATGAGACTCAGGCGCGTTTTGCGCTTGAGTTTTTTTGTGGGGTTAGAATATTCTCTTCCGCGCATAACATAAAATATTTTAGCTCGGCGGTGCATCGGTATGAGTATTTGGTGGGTAATAATTCTGTTTTTATTGGGTCTTGCTCTGATTATCAAGGGCGGCGATTTTTTTGTCGACGCGGCTACGTGGATAGCGGAGGTTTCGGGCGTGCCGAAATTCGTCATAGGCGCGACGGTGGTAAGCGTAGCCACGACCTTGCCCGAGCTTCTTGTTTCCATTATAGCCACGGCGGAGGGAAATCTTGACATAGCGGTAGGCAACTCCGTCGGCTCGGTTGTCGCAAACATCGGGCTTATTATGGGCATATCAATGGTTTGTCTGCCTTCGGTGATGAAACGCAGGGACCTGCTCGGCAAGGGAATATTGCTTGTTGCGAGCATAGCCCTGCTATGGATTTTTTCGCTGGGAGGCAACCTTAATTTTTGGGAAGGAATAATAGTCCTGCTTATTTTCGGACTGTTTATTTTTGAAAATCTCCGCAGCGCCAAAAAGCACGAATTGAAGCCTTTGCCGACATCGGAGGGCGCGGCGGAGTTTTCTGCGGACGCTCAAAACGTGTTTGCCGAAACAAAGGTGGGCGCCGACGGAGGCGAAGCGTCCTCTGCGGGCGGAGGCGCGGCGGGTGTCAAGCGCGACAAGCGCACTATAACGGTAAACGTATTTAAATTTTTGTTCGGCACGGCTTTCATAGTCGCCGGCGCGCAGCTGCTTGTAACCTACGGCAGCGAGCTTGCAGTGCGCATGAACGTGCCCGAAAGCATAATCGCGGTCACCATGGTTGCAATCGGCACGTCGCTGCCCGAACTGGTGACGACAATCACGGCGATTGCAAAAAAGCAGGCGTCGTTGTCGGTAGGCAACATTATTGGCGCAAACATAATAGACCTGACACTTATTCTGCCCGTCTGTTCGTTTATCAGCGGCAGAAGCGGGCTTGACATAAACGCGCAGACGGTGTTTCTCGATATGCCCGTGTGTCTGGGATTCGTGCTCATTTCGGTCGTGCCGTCAATGATAACGGGGAAATTCGCGCGCTGGCAGGGCATTACCTTGCTTGCGCTCTATATCGGCTATATTGTTGTTCTGAGTACGGGTGTGCTGGGCTTTTGAACGAATAATTTACCGAAAGGCGGGACTCTGTTCCGTCTTTTTTTTGCGCCATGCGGCAATTTGAACGTCCGAGCGGGGCGGTGCGGCAGGGTATGTGGTTCAAAAGATTGTTTATTTGCGGCAATTGGGTTATAATGGAAGCATGGACAAACTGATGTTGCTGGACGGAAACAGCATTTTCAACAGGGCTTATTACGCACTGCCCGTTTTGAACGACAAGGGCGGCAAAAATATAAATGCCGTGTACGGGTTTATGAATATTCTCGTCAAAGCCATGACCGAGCTAAACCCCACCCATATTGCGGTGGCGTTTGACAAGCGCGGGCACAACTTCCGCAAGGATATTTATCAGGGATACAAAGCGACGAGACGTCCCATGCCCGACGATATGGCAAGACAGATGCCCGTCTTGCAGGAGCTTCTTGCCGACATGAAGATAAAAACCGTAGACAGCGCGGGAGTGGAGGCGGACGACATTATCGGCACGCTTACAAAAAGATTCGGCGTGCCGACGCTGATTATCACTGGCGACAAGGATATGTTTCAGCTTGTGGACGAAAAGACGACCGTCCTGCTCACAAAGCGCGGCGTCAGCGAGACGGAAGCGGTGACTCCCGCGCTGCTGCTTGAAAACTACGGACTCAAAGCGGAGCAGGTTGTGGAGTACAAGGCGCTGCGCGGCGACGCCTCGGACAACATCCCCGGCGTAAAAGGAATAGGAGAAAAGGGAGCCGTATCGTTGCTTTTGGAATACGGCACGGTTGATAACATTTACGCGCATATCGACGAAATAAAGGGAGCGTTGAGAACAAAGCTTGTTGAAGGGAAGCAATCCGCCTACATGTCGCGCGAGCTTGCCACGATAAGGACGGACGCCGATATACCCTGTCGGTTTGAGGAGTGCGAGCGTCCCAAGGTATACGGAGCGGAGGTGAAAAAAAACTTCGAGTGGCTGGAATTCAGGAGTCTGCTCAAACGGCTCCCCGTTGTCGGGGATGTTCGGGAGCAAAAGCTTGAAACGGAGGTAATAAAAATCACCGATACGGAGGAGTTGAGACAGCTTGCCCGAAGGAGCTGCGATGAAGTGGCGATATTTATAGACGAAAACATTTACGTCAGCTTCGAGGACGGAAAGGAATATGAAATCCCCATCACGCACAACTTTCTCGACGGAATACGCTATCCCGAAGCGTTGGAGGCGCTTAAACCGCTGTTCGGAGGGGAAGGCGGCAAAATCGTTTACGACTCCAAAAGCATGAAGCATGCTCTGGACGAATTCGGTATAACCTTGTCAAACGTCAAATGGGACATAAGCATAATGCAGTATCTTGTGGAGTATCGGGCGTTTAAGGAGCTGAAGGCTCTTGTTGAAAGATACGAGGTCGCGCCGCACGCCTGCGGGTTGAGGCAGCTCAAAGAAATTCTCGCCGCCCAGATGGAGGAGGCGGGGGTAGTCAGACTTTATCACGAGATAGAGATGCCGCTTGCCGAGGTGCTGTTTGAAATGGAAAAGACGGGCGTTGCGGCGGACACGGAGGTTTTGAACAGGCTGGGCGCAGAGTACACTGCCGAAATAGAAAGCGTTTCGGAGGAAATTTATTCGCTGGCGGGGGAGAGGTTCAATATTTCAAGCTCCATGCAGCTTAGCCGTATTCTGTTTGAAAAGCTGGGGCTTCCCACCTACAAAAAGACCAAAAAGGGCTTTTCCACGGATACGGAGGTTTTGAACAAGCTGATGAATTTGCATCCGCTCGTGCCGCTTGTTTTGAAGTACCGTCAGGTAACCAAGCTGAACAGCACTTATATAGAGGGAATTCGTCCTTACGTCAGAGACGGGGTTATACACACGAAATACAATCAGACCTTGACCTCCACGGGCAGACTGTCGTCGAGCGAGCCGAATTTGCAGAATATCCCCGTGCGCGACGAAGCGGGCAAGGAAATAAGACGTATGTTCGTCCCGCAGCAAGACGTGCTTATCAGCGCGGACTATTCCCAAATCGAATTGCGGCTGCTTGCCGATTTCTCCCGCGACGCTTCGCTTATCGACGCTTTCAACAGAGGGGAGGATATCCATGCGATAGTCGCGGCGGAAATTTTCGGTATTCCCAAGGAGCTTGTCACCGCCAATATGCGCCGCAACGCAAAGGTGGTCAATTTCGGCATAATTTACGGCATGAGCGATTTCGGACTGTCGGAAAGCATAGGCGTGAGCGTAGCAAAGGCGCGCGAATATATAAAAACCTACTACGAGCGTTACCCGACGATAAAAAATTATCTTAACGGCAACGTCGAGCAGGCGCGAAAGACGGGTTATGTGACTACCATTACGGGACGGCGCAGACAGATTCCCGAAATAAACTCCTCAAATTTTCAGCTGCGCAGCTTCGGCGAAAGAGCGGCGATGAATATGCCCTTGCAGGGCAGCGCGGCGGACATAATCAAGCTTGCCATGATAAGGGTAAACAATCTGCTTGTTTCGGGGGGCTACAAAAGCAAGCTCATAATGCAGATACACGACGAGCTTATCGTAGACGCGGCGGCTGACGAGGTCGACGGGGTGGCGGCGCTGCTCAAAAAGGAAATGGAAGCCGTTTACGTTTCCGAGGTCAGACTTGACGTAAACGTATCTTTCGGAAAAAATCTATTCGAGGCAAAGTGACGTGAAAAGAAAAGTTATTGCGGTGACGGGCGGCATAGGCAGCGGCAAAAGCACCGTATGCCGATTGTTGGAGAAAAAGGGCTTTCGGGTGGTGGACTGCGACGCGTTGAGCCGCCGCGTAGCCGAGCAGTCGGAGACGCTTGAAGAAATCAAACGCGTTTTCGGAAAACGATTTGTAGCGGACGGCAGTCTCGACAGGCGCGCTCTCGCGCGGGAGGTGTTTTCCGACAAAAAAAAGACGGAAACGCTCAATCGGATTTTTCACAGAAAAATTTTCGCTCTGCTCGAAGAGGAAATAGCGCGGAGCGACGGCGCGGTTTTTGTGGAAATTCAGCTGCTTACTCCCGACAGGCACGGGCTTTTCGACGGCGTGTGGGTGGTGACGGCAAGCGAGGAAACGCGCGTCAAACGGGCGATGACACGCGACGGCAGAAGCGAGGAGCAGATAAGGAGCATCATCGAAAGGCAGAGCGCTTTAAAGGGCAAACCGCACAGGGACACGAAAACCATCGTCAACGACGGCGACGCCGCCATGCTGGAAAAAACAGTGGATGAATTGCTCGAAAGTATCGACGCTTGACAGGCAAACTACAATATATTATAATGACTGCATAAACTTCGCTTGACATTTTACGCTTTGCACTCGACTGATAATAATTCTTCAAGGGGTTTTTTAACAACGGTTTTGTATGAAGGAGGATTCGCTATGTTCAAAAAACTGATTGCGACAGCCGTTTCCCTCGTCCTGTGCCTCGCGACGCTGTGCGCCTGCCGCAGTTACGACGAATTTTATTTTGATGAGTTGGTCTTTCTTGACGTTTGGATTGGGCATAGCGGCGAGCTGGGAGAAGACCATTTTGTCGGAGAGCAGTTGATTTCTTCGGTGGAGGAGTACGTAGACTTTTGTATAAGGTGGGATATTAATCTTGCCGGCGAATACGAGGACGAGCGCATGGAAAATTTAAAAGAAACCATGCGTCGATGCGGTTATAATTTTTTCGATAAAAAATCTTTGGTGGTCATCGGCTATTATGTCGGCGTAGCCAATGCTTGTAATTTAGTCCAAAGCGTGGCTGTGGAGGACGACGCGCTTGTACTAAACTATAAGGAAGTATATTGGAGCGACGGTGGAATAGTGGATTTTTGTCCGAGAGTCAATTTGCTGGAAGTAAAAAAGGCGGACATAGAGGGTGTGCTTAGGGTGGATTACAGATGCGTCGTCGATTGAAGGGCGCGTACCGTCCGACGGAAAAAAGGCAAAAATAAAAACACAGTTCTTTTTCGGAGCTGTGTTTTTTTAATTGTCCTTTTCCGCTTCGGCTATATCGCCGTCGGACAGCGCCTTTAACATAATCGCCGCGCTTGTTTTGTTTGTCGCAAGCGGGATGTTTCTCACGTCGCAAAGACGCATGAGAGCGGATACGTCCGGCTCGTGCGGCTGGCTTGTCAGCGGGTCGCGCAGAAAAATAACCAAGTCGAGTTCTCCGTCCGCAATCATGGAGCCGATTTGTTGGTCGCCGCCCAAGGGACCGCTTTTCATGCGTATAATGTCAAGTCCCGTTTCCGCCATAATCAGAGAGCCTGTCGTGCCCGTCGCAAACAGCCTGTGTTCTTTTAAAACGTCCTTGTACTTGATTGCAAGCTTGATTATGTCGTCTTTCTTTTTGTCGTGTGCAATGAGAGCTATTTTCACGTCTTTCACCTCCTTTTTGTTGTTTGATTGAAGTTTAGCATATTGCCGAGCGGTTGTCAACAGCGGAAAGCCCGTGTGCTGCGTATTTTACAATATTATTGCAAGCGTCTTTGCCAACGGTTGACTGAGCGCGGGTTTTGGTGTAAAATGAATAAAATAATCGAAATCAAAGGAAACCCGATTTCCGCAAGGGGGTAAAATGGAGCAATATGCCATACAAACGCAGAGTCTGACAAAGATATACGGACGCGGTTTCTGCGCGCTCAACAATGTTTGCTTAAATATCCGCAAGGGAGATATTTTCGGACTTGTGGGGCGAAACGGCGCGGGCAAGACGACGCTTATGCGTATTGTGGCGGGGCTTGCTTTGGCAGACAACGGTTATGTGTCCGTAAACGGCGCGACAACCTACGAGGAAAACGAAAAAGAGCGCAGAAAAATGGGCTGCATAGTGGAAGCCCCCGGACTTTACGACGGTCTTACGGCGCAGCAAAACATGGAAGCGCGCGCTCTGCTCGTCAACGCGGACAAATCCCGCATAAGAGATATTCTTGCGACGGCGGGGCTTGAACACGCGCGGGACAGAAAGGTGAAAAATTTTTCGCTCGGCATGAAGCAGCGTCTGGCGCTTGCGCTGGCGTTGCTCAACGAGCCGGAAATACTTATGCTCGACGAGCCTGTGAACGGGTTGGACCCCATAGGCATCAATGAAATCAGAGAGCTGCTTAAAAAAATCAACGCGGAAAATGGAACCACTATTGTAGTGTCTTCCCACTATCTCGGCGAGCTGGAAAAGCTTGCAAAAACCTTCGGAATACTTGAACAGGGCAGGCTGGTGAGCGTTGTGACGGCAGAGCAGCTTGCCGCCTCGGTGTCAAGCTGCGTGCGGATAACGGTAGCCAACAGTCTTGCCGACACCGTCAAGGCGGTTGAGGCTCTCGGACGGGCGGGTTACAAAGTGCTGCGTGTGCAGAACGACGTGATTTTCGCGGAGGGCGGTCAGAACGAAATTTTGGAGTACGGCAGAATTCTGGCGGAGAACGGCGTGGGAATACGCTCGATAGAAAGCCTGAAAGAGGATTTTGAAAGTTATTTTATCAGGCTGATAAAGGGGGAGGGGAAATGATAAAAAACGTACTGAAAGAAGATTTTTACAGGCTCAAACGCTCAAAAACTTTGTGGATATGCCTGACTGTCGCGGTAGTCTTTTCCTTTCTGATAACCACGTTCTACAATTTTGCCATAGAATTGGCGGGCGAGTACGGAGTTTATACGGGCGTAGACCTGAACGAATATATGGCGCCTGAATTGATGGCGGCGATGGCGTTTTTAAACGCCGAATTGCCGATTTTCTGCATGATTTTTGCGGCGGCGCTTGTGGCGGGCGAGTTTGCGCAGGGAACGCTGCGGCAGATTCTGGCTTCGGGCGCGGGGCGCGTTGGAGTGTATTTTTCTAAGTGGTTAAAGGTTTTTGTCGCGTCGGTGTTTCTGTACGTTGCGACTGTCGTCGTGAGCTATCTTGCGGGACTGATGTACTGGAAGCCCCAAACGGATTATCTCGGGATTATGTTCGGGGACATCGGTCTCGGACTGCTGGGATTGGCGGGCTATTCCTCGCTTTATGTCGCGCTTGCCTTTATGTTGAGGTCGGCGGGCGGAGTCATCGGCGTGGGCATAGGTCTCAACGTTCTTGTAAATTTGCTTACGAATCCGCTGGGCACGAATGAAACCGTAGTAGGCTTTTTTGAAACCGTAAACAAGCTTACGATGTCGGGAGCGTATTCCGCAGCAGTCGGGGAGTCAGGCGTTTCGGCTGTGCTGTACGCCGTTTTTGTGCCGTTGGTGTACCTCGCTCTGTGCGGAGTCGTAGGTATGCTCAACTTTGTCAAACGCGACGTCAGATAGTTGACAACGGGCTGTTTCCGTGTTATAATCAAAACAATAGAATACCTTGCCGCGGGGAGGAAGACGGTGAAAATCCGCCACAGCCCCCGCTACTGTAAACGTCTTAAAGGTCGCGCCTTGACGCCACTCGAAAGGGGAAGGCTGCGCGGCAAAGGCGTTGAGTCAGGATATTCCGCGCGGCAGGAGGAAAAAGCAAAACCCGGAGGGAGGTGGACGCTTGCGGCAGAGCGCTTTGGCGCCGCCTTTTTGCGTGTATTTTTCTTCGGAAAAATACATTTTTTTTTGGAGGTACATTCAGATGAGAAGAACAACAAAAAGACTGCTTGGCATTATGCTTGCGTTTGCGGTGCTTGCAGCCGCTCTCGTTGCGTTTGCGGGCTGCGCGGTAGACGAGCTTAAAGGCGTCATGACAATAGTGCTTGACAATCAGACCGAGCCTGCGGTGGAAATAACCGTAGACCTTGCCGAGGGAGAGTTTACGACGAGGCAGCGGCTGCTTGACGTTTTGTTTTGGCTGGGCGAAAAGGATGAGATAGATTTCAACTTTACGGGCGGCGTCACGGGAGCGTTTTTGAGCGACATATCGAGCAAGGGAGAAAATGCCGTTTCAGTCGCAAACAACGCCGAAGAAAACAAATGGCTGTATATTTACACCTCCGTCAAGCAGGACGAGGACGTGTCCGCTTACAAGTCGGAGTACGAATACGACGGCGTGAAATATGTGAACTCGGGCGTGGGAGCCTCCCATATGCACTTGGAGAGCGGCGCGGTAATAATTTTTACTTACATAGTTTACGGCGGTTGAGATGAAGGATTCGGCAAAACGGATAGCGCTTGCGGCTTTGTTCGCGGCGCTCGTTTCCGGCGGCAAGCTGGCGCTTATGTTCATACCCAACGTAGAGGTGGTGAGCATACTGCTTGCCGTTGCCGGATATTGTTTCGGCGCGCTTTTTTCCCTGTCGGTAAGTCTTGTCTTCTGCACGGTGGAAACGGCGCTCTGGGGCTTCAACACATGGGTGATTCTTTATTTTGTCTATTGGCCGCTTGTTTCCCTGCTTTTCGGGCTTATCGGCAAATCGCGCCTTAAAAACAGGTGGGTTACGGCGGGGCTTGCGGCGGCTATGACCTTTTTTTTCGGCGTGCTGTCAAGCGTTATCGACACTCTCATTGCTTTCGGCGGCGGAGGCTTTGTGTTCAACGGCGAGGATTTTTTTCTGCGGTTCGGCATACTTTACGCAAGGGGAATCGTATTTTTTGCAGTGCACATTGTATCCAACTTTATTCTTTTCGCACTGCTGTTCAGACCGCTGTGCGAGTTGGTGAACAAACTTAAAATCAAAATGTTTCCCGAGGAGTCGCTGTGAAAATTTTTTTCTCAACCGAGCCAAATCTGTTGACTTTTTGCGACGGTTCGTTATATAATCAAACAGTCGCGACTTGAAACGCGGGAGTGGCTCAGTGGTAGAGCGTTGCCTTGCCAAGGCAAATGTCGCGGGTCCGAATCCCGTCTCCCGCTCCATATCTCAAAAGAGACAAAACAAATATCCGACAGAAGTCTGTCGGATATTTGTTTAAGCCGTTTTTTGCAAAGACAGAGAACGCAGGGCTGACTGTCGGCGACTTTTGCGGCAGTGTATGCGTCGAATTTTTTTGGAGAAAGTCATGTCAGAGGAAAAAATACTTGAAATTGCGTTGAAGCAGAGCGCGGAGGATTTCGGCTGCGCACGGCGGGATTTTTTCGCCGACGAAAATGTCGTAAGCATTCTTGACCGCCGCTCCGAGCGCGCTCGCAAGGACCTGAAAGGAGAACTTTTTTTCGACGTGGCGTCATTCGGCAAAAACGCGATTGTGTGCGCGTCTCGCGAGCTGAGCGGGGAAGCGTATGGTTTTGCCCGCGCTTTTTCGGGCAAAAATTGCTTCGGCGCAGACGCAATACGCTGGCTGGACAAAAATCTTTTCGGTAGGGGGCTTGAAGCGGGAGCGGTTTCGCTGTATTTCCTTCCGCTAGGCGAGCCGACTTGTCCGACTCCCGACAACGTGCGGTTTGTTTTTTTGGAAAAAGAGAGTCTCCCGCCGTTTTATCTCCCGCAATGGTCAAACGCTTTGTGCGAAGAAAGGAAAAGTCTTGACGTTTTTGCCGTCGCCGCGCTCTGCGGCGGATTGACCGCGGGGCTTGCGGGCGCGTCTTGCGACTGTTCCGATATGCTTCAAATAGGCGTTGACGTCCTGCCCGCGTTCAGAGGGCGCGGGTTGGGCGCGGCGCTGACGTCGCGGCTTGCGGCTTGCATCCGTGCTGCGGGCAAGACGGCTTTTTACTGCTGCGAGGCGGGAAATCTGCCGTCGATTAAAACCGCTTTGCGCAGCGGATTCAGACCGACGGCAACCCGTCTTTCGGCGCAAAAACAAAAGCCCGACGCATTTTAAGCGGCGGTCGGGGGATTTTCGCGTCAAAAAAACCCGCCTGTCCCAAGCGTTGGTCGCTGTCTGCGGGTCAGTACGGGCGAAGTTAAATATCCTTTATTCCGAGCAGATAATCCGCCGACACGTCGAAAATTACGCACAGCTTTCTGATTGACGAAATGGACGGTTCTGTTCTGCCCTGTTCCCAAGACGCGTAACAGTTGGGAGAAACGCCCAAACGGCTGCTGACTTCTTTTTGTTTCAATTCTGAGAGTTTTCGGATTTCTTTCAATGTTTCAGAAAAATTTTCCTGTTCTATTCTCATGCAATAAATTTTACACAAGTCGAAAAAATAAACGCACTTTTACCCAAAATGAGTAGCGGTAAGAACAAAATTCGATGTAAAATGTAATTATACGCGCAATATGTTTAGAATAGTCCGTCGCCTTAGAGCCGCGCGCGATTGACTTTTCCGAGCGATTGTGGTAATTTATTTAACACTTTCTGCAATGACGCCAATGTTCGAGAGTTCCCCGTTTTATTGACTTTTTAGGACATTTACCAACAAAACAGTATGAAATATGTGCTTTTTTCTCTTTCTTGCAACGAAATTCGACAAAAAACGAGAAAATTGTACAAATTTAGCGTTTTATTTTGTACAATAACGGTAGACAAGCGCAAATCGTATGTGTTATACTTTATCACAAGGAGGCCGATAGAATTGAAAATAGCTTTAATCGGTGAGGATACGGAAAGCAAAGCCAAAATCAGGGAATATTTTGCTCAAAACAATGATTATGAATTTGTGTTTGACGAAGCGGACGGCTACAAGGCGTTGCAATATTTCGACGAAAACGACGTCGACGTGGTGATAACGCCCATTATGCTGCCCGAATTGAATGCGTTCGACTTGATGGAGCATTTCAGAAACAAAAAATCCATGAAGTTTCTGATTTTGTCGGAATTGAAGTCGGAGGCTTTTATGATGAGATGTCTGACAAGCGGAGCGGCGGGATATTTGTTGAAGCCGGTCAACTGCGCGGTGCTCGCCGAAAAGCTGCAAAATCTTCAATCGGCAAAAACAACCTTTACGACTACGGGCAAGCCGTCCAATCTCGGCAAAACTTTGGACGAAAAGATTTCAAACATTTTCATAACCGTAGGCATACCCGCGCATATCAAGGGTTATCAGTATCTGCGCGACGGCATCAAGTTGGTTGTCGAAAACTCGCAGAAAATCAACAGCATAACAAAATGTCTCTATCCCGAGATTGCCAAACGCTTCGGCACCACGTCAAGCAAGGTGGAAAGGGCAATCAGGCACGCAATCGAGGTCGCCTGGAACAGAGGCAAAATAGAAAACATCAACAATTTGTTCGGCACCAAAATTTATACCGCCAACGAAAAACCGACCAACGGCGAGTTTATTGCGCTGATAGCGGACAAAATGCTGCTGGACGAAACCTGATAAGAATTCAGTTCCCCGAAAAGACAGGCTGTTTGCCTGTCTTTTTTGTTATATGAATAAAATTCATGAAATTTCACAAAAATCGGGGTTAAAAATGCTTGACAAGCACAGGGGGGGGGGTGCTAGAATGTAGTATATGCTGCATTCCGGAAGCGCGCATAAATATTTGTCCCATAGGAAAGGAGGAAAGAAATGGGAAAGAGAATCAAAGCTTTACTGATAAGCATGGCGGTGTTGCTGGTGGCAATGGTGAGTTTGGCGTCATGCGGGAAAAGGACTTACAGCGTGACGTTCAAGAGCGGAACGGAAACGGTGGCGGTAGCGGAGA
>OIXH01000079.1_pt1 | contig 114502 bp, 110 predicted proteins | sample 1587741 | NCBI WGS metagenome assembly OIXH01 (sample SAMEA3888916, study PRJEB22519) | human gut metagenome | biome: human gut; feature: human-associated habitat; material: faeces | place: Denmark | collected 2011 | reverse complement strand
TGGAGCTGTTCCAGCAGTACAATGTGGAGTTTGTGTCCTCTACGGAAAAGTTTGACACCTCCACCCCGATGGGGCGGGCGATGTTAAATATCTGTATTGTGTTCGCCCAGCTGGAACGGGAAACGATACAGAAGCGGGTAACGGACGCTTACTATTCCCGCAGCCAGCGAGGGTTTAAGATGGGTGGAAAAGCCCCTTATGGCTTCCATACAGAGCCAATCAAGATGGATGGTATCAACACAAAGAAGCTGGTGGTAAACCCAGACGAAGCGGCAAATATCCGGCTGATGTTCGAGATGTACGCCCAGCCCACAACCTCCTACGGGGACATTACCCGGTACTTTGCCGAACAGGGAATTTTATTCAACGGCAAGGAACTAATACGCCCCACGCTGGCGCAGATGTTACGCAACCCTGTCTATGTGCAGGCAGACCTTGATGTGTACGAGTTTTTCAAAAGTCAAGGGACAGTCATTGTCAATGACGCTGCCGATTTTACCGGCATGAATGGCTGCTATCTGTATCAAGGGCGGGATGTGAAGCCCAGCAAAAAGAACGACTTGAAAGACCAAATGCTGGTGCTGGCTCCCCATGAGGGCATTGTCCCCTCCGACATCTGGCTGACCTGCCGCAAGAAGCTGATGAACAACATGAAAATCCAGTCTGCCCGGAAAGCCAGCCATACATGGCTGGCGGGAAAAATCAAGTGCGGAAACTGCGGGTATGCCCTTATGAGCATTAACAATCCTGTGGGAAAGCAATATCTCCGCTGCACAAAGCGGCTGGACAATAAAAGCTGTGCCGGGTGCGGGAAAATCATCACTTCGGAGCTGGAAGCGGTTGTTTATCAGCAGATGGTGAAGAAGCTGGCAAGCTACAAAACGCTGACGGGCAGAAAAAAAGCGGCAAAGGCAAACCCGAAAATCGCCGCCCTGCAAGTGGAGCTTGCCCATGTGGACGGCGAGATTGAAAAACTGGTGGACAGTCTGACGGGCGCAAACAATGTGCTGCTCTCCTATGTGAATGTGAAGATAGCGGAACTGGACGGACGCAAACAGGAACTTGTGAAGCAGATAGCCGAGTTGACGGTGGAAGCCATCAGCCCGGAACAGGTCAATCAGATTTCCGGCTACCTCGACACTTGGGACAATGTATCCTTTGACGACAAGCGGCGGGTGGTGGATTTGATGATTACCACCATAGCCGCCACAAGCGACAGCTTGAACATCACATGGAAAATCTGACGGGCGGCACACCTCCCGTCAGACCGTTACCCTGTGTAGTCCCTTGTAAACTGTACTTTCGCTATGTACAAACACAATTCTGAAAACGGCAGATTTGCTCCGAGTCCGAGCGGCCAGCTTCATATGGGGAACCTGGCCTCCTTCCTTCTGGCATGGCTCGACGCACGCTGCGCCGGCGGAGGGCTTATCTTCCGCATGGAGGATCTTGACCCTGACCGCAGCAGCAAGAAGAGCGAAGAAAGCATAGCTCATGCTCTTGAAGTCTTCGGTCTCGACTGGGATGAGGGCTATCCGGACGCGGGCTATTCGCAGAGCGAACGCAGTGAAAAATACGACGTGGTTTTTGATCTTCTGCTGAGACGTGACCTGCTCTACCCATGCTATTGCAGCCGCAGTGAGCGCCTTGCGGCCTCCGCTCCGCATCCCGGAGAGCAGCGTCACGATCCGGGCTGCAAATGCAGGTATCTCACAGCATCCGAGCGGAGATTGCTTGATCAAAGCGGACGCAAAGCCGCGTGGAAGATAAAAGTCCCGGACAAAACCATTTGCTTTTTCGACGGTCATTACGGCGAGTTTTCCGAAAACCTTGCCGATTCCGGCGATTTTATTATAAAGCGCTCCGACGGAGTTTATGCATACCAGCTGGCAGTTTCGTTTGATGACATGGATATGGGTATAACACGCGTCGTACGCGGGCGCGACCTACTGTCATCTACCGCAAGGCAGATATGGCTCATTGAGACGCTCGGCGGAAGTGTGCCGCAGTATTATCACGCACCGCTCATAGTCGGTGCAGACGGCAGGAAGCTCTCCAAACGCTGCGGCGAGCTAAGTGCAGAAGCGTTGCTCGCTAAGCATTCACCGGAGGAGCTGCTTGGTCATTTGGCAGGACTTCTCGGCTTAACCGACGGCTCATGTGAAAGCGCCGTCGGTCTTTTGGAGTTTTTTGATTGGACAAGGGTAAGAAAAAATGATATTTTGATATAGCTATAGCGAAAACGGCCCTCTGCAAGATTCGTTTTGCCGTTTAAAAGTCGAGAAGCTTCACGCGCTTGCCCATCTTTTGCAGATTATTCGAAAGCTGCTTGAGTATCTGCATTTTGACGTTGAAATTGATTGGCAGGCCGTCGTGTGCGGGATTTGCCGCGTGACCGACAAACAGATTTATGTCCGTTGCATCCTCAAATAGTATTCGTGCGACGAGCGACGCTCCGTCTTTTTTGTAATACCAGTTTTCAAAGCTGCGGTTATCCTTTACATAGTCCTTGGAATAGGCAAGGACGCGATCAAGGGTTATTATGCCCTCCGTGGCAAGGTCTACGCCCTGAATATGTGATATGGGCGGTATGTCGGGGTCGGGTGAGGTATACTCCGTCTGCACGTTCGTGTGCAGATACTCGGCTGCGATCTTCGATGTCGTTCCGCCGCAGACGATATGCTTGCCCTCCTTGGCAAAAAACAGAGCCATCATGCGGTGATTGTCGCTTATATTCTCCGGCGGTCCGACAGCGACATTGACCGTCTGACGCTGCCGAATCTTAACAATACAAGTCGTTGCGTCGTCAAATGGCTTACCTCCGTAGAGCCTGCTGACCTCTTCCATCAGGATGTTCATAAGAACATTGGCTGTAAGTCCGGAATCACTTAGCGGTCCCATAAAGTCCGCTATCGCCTTCCTGTCCCACGCAGTGTTCAGGACACCGTTGTTACTGGCATAGAGCATACCGTCACTCAATGCAATAAACACATCTCCGTCTGCAAGCTCAATGCTTGAACGGTATATCGTTTTCTCACCTATTGTCATTGCGGAAAGCGGAAACTCGTGGAGCTGCTCCTGACGAATGAGTATTACATTCGGGTTTTCATACTGGATTATGTCCGCGTGAGCATCATTTTCAAGCTTTATTATCGTAAAGGTCGAAAACGCCGTTTTTCGCTCGGAGCATATTGGCAGAGTGTCGGCTATAGTTTCGACAGCGTCACGGATATCAAGTCCCGCGGCGAGCATAGTGGATATTATCGTTGATGTGAGCGTTGACAGGATGCTGGCCTTAACTCCGCTGCCGAGTCCGTCTGCAAGAACTATAATCGTCGAGTTTTCGTTCTCGACGATCTCGACATGGTCACCGCAAAGCTGCTCGCCGTCGTGGTTAAGGCTCATATACGCTATCTCGCTGCAAAGATTATTCTTCTTCAAGGCTCAGCGACTCCTTCAGTCTCGTCAGCGCGATTTTCGTCTCGGCCGTCGTCTCGCCGAGGAGCGAGGCTATCTCCTGAACGATGCGCATTTGGTTTTCGATAACGTTGTTGGTTATATCCGCCGTCTGCTGACTTATGGACTTACGGCGCATGGACTCCTCCTCTTCCTCGGTAACATCGGAGATAATGTCGATAAGAATTTTCGATGAGCGGTCATAGACTATGGTTTGTTCAAAATATTTCTCATAGTCTGAAAAAAAGCCGCGCAGCTTTTTGACGGTCTTTCCGGTCTCCAGGCAGGTAAAAAACGGAGCCGTGTCAAGTATTCTCACGACACTGTCGCCCAGGACGTCCGACTCGTGGCTTATATTCAGCATTTGAAGCGCCGTGCGGTTGAGCTGCTGCACCTCAAGATCCTCATTTACGACAACTACACCGCTGGGCATATTGTTTAGTATCTTATTGCTGAAGCGTTCGGCTCTGTCCATGATAAACGGCAGGCACATGCTGTAGTCAGCCTTGCCGCGATAAATGGCTATTGCCTTGTCACGACATGAGTCGTACCCACATGACGAGCAGTTGAGCTCATCTGCTTTTGTGTTCTTGCCGAGCTTTGAGAGGATCTCACGAATCTCCTCCTCGCTGGGAGTCTTTTTATTGACCGGCGTTCCGATATACTGAGTCATGAGCTGCTCGGGCTCGGGCTGCGGAACGTCAAAATCCTCTTTGCCGACATTACTCCATACGGAATAGATATGGCGAATGGGCGAGTTTATATACTTTTCCATTATGGGGCCTTCTATGCAGCTTCCGTCACACATGGCAAGCTCTATAAAGCACTTGTGTATATTGCCGTTTTTGAGGTCGTTGAGGGCGTTAATGCAGTTTTTCGGGCCGTTCGTGGCGATACACTGATAGCCGGTGTCTGGGATATCCATGCTTTTTATTATGCCGCCGGTCACGGGGAAGCTGCGCGCCCTGCCGGGGAAGCTCTCGCCGAACTCATGCTCGATCTCGATCCCTGCGGATATGCGCATCTGGTCAAACTCTTCAAACGTGAGAACCGCATCTACGCATGTTCCCTCGTATTCCTGCTTTTTTGCAACACAGGGTCCTATGAAAACGACCTTGGCCTCAGGCATACGGCGCTTAATTTCCATAGCATGAGCTATCATTGGTGATACGACCGGAGCAAGATACTGCCGCAGCTCGGGAAAATGCTTTTCCACAAGCAGGTTCAGCGACGCGCAGGCGGAGGTTATTATAACATCCTGCTTAGCTTCCCTGAGCAGTCTTTCATACTCGCGCTTAACTAAAGTTGCACCTATGGCCGTCTCCTCGGCATCGGTAAAACCGAGCTCGATCAGAGCCTTGCGCACGGAATTTGCGCCGCAGCCTTCCCAGCAGGCATAAAACGACGGATCAACGCTCGCTATGACGGGCGTTGGGCTTTTCAGCATAACGCTTACACGCTCGCGATCATCGATTATCTCCTTGGCTTCCTGAGGGCAGACAACAAAGCACTGGCCGCACAGAATACATTCATCGCTTATTATGTGCGCCTGATGTCCTGTGAATCGTATTGATTTTACGGGGCATTTTCTTATGCATCTGTGGCAGTTTTTGCAGTTTGACTTTTTAAGGTTGAGCACACTGGGCACAGCATCTGCCTCCTTTTCATCTTAACATTTATTTGTCTCATACTTTATATTTTCCAGTATAGCATAAACCCGCACTTGCGACAAGGGATATTAAGGTGTATAATTTGTAAAGGTGATGTATAAATGCTTCAGGAAGCAATAATAACTAAAATACGTGACGACGGACTTGCTGAGGTCGTCGTTGAGCGGCTCGGCATATGCGGCGGCAACTGCAGCGAATGCGGCGAATGCAGGTACGAGCATCTTATGAAGTCCGTTGTGCAAAATCCCATCGGCGCCCGGCGAGGCCAGCATGTTATTATCGAAACACCTACAAAGGGCGTTGTAAAGGGCGCGCTGGTAATTTATATTCTTCCGCTCGTGATGCTCTTTCTGGGCTACTTCATAGCGAACGTTCTCTCGCTGGAAGAGACGGTGTGCATTATCGCCGCCTTTGCCGCAGCCGTACTCGGCGTGGTCATAGCCTTGGTTATAAGCCGCGCACGTCACAGCTCAGACCCCACCCCGACAAGAATAGTGAATATCATAGATGATTAAAAAAACCGGCCTGAGGCCGGTTTTTTTATCATCCGTATATCCATGCATTCGGCAGATAACGGCACGTTATGGCGGGGTTTGAGCACTTTGTAACATACTCTCCGTCATACCACATAACGGCGCTCGTTCCTCCGTCCATATTCATGGCCTGGTATGCGTCATAGCCGAGGAGTATCTCCGTGCAGTCGGGCAGACCGATGCCGAGAGAACGACCGACGAGCCGTCCCTCAATAATGAGCATCATAACGTCTCCATCCTTCGACTGAGCCACGACAGATCGCGGCTGGATCGAGCGAAAGCCCGTCTGTTCGTCAATGAGTGCTCTTCCGTCTATTATGAGAGCCGGCTGGAACTCGACCGCGTCTCTGACATCGGAGCTTATGCCGGTGTCCGCATCGACTATATACATTTTATCATCGGATCTGAACTCAACGCGCTTTCTGCCGTAGGTGACATGGCTGCCGTACTGCTTTCCCTCGCATATGGCAAGCCCGTCGACCGTTCCGCCGTTTCCGACACCCTCGGGATCATAGAAGCCACTGGCATTTATGCCGATGATGCCCTTGCATCTGGGGACAAAATCCTCAAGCAGCTCTCCGTAGCCGCCGATATGCGCGGCTGCACAGCAGCGCATCTTTGAGGCATCCTTAAGTATGGCGAGAATGCCCTGATAGCCCGAGCCCTTTATGCGAACGAGCAGCACGCCCTTTTTCGCGTTTACGGCAAGCACCTGATCGCCCTGCTTCGTTTTGATCGTTGTTCCGTCGTCGTCAAGCCCAGCCTCATTTATGTCGATGGACATGAGGTCAGCCTTTTTATATTCGGGATGAGCCTTGAGATACGCCTCAAATGTATCCTTATCGATCTCGTCAAAAAGCTCGTAGAAGCTGTTGTCGTCTTTTTTCTCGATATTGTGCCTCCATTCGCTCTCGATGCCCTTTTGCCCCTCCGTTGCGCTGTTTACCCTGTTCATCACATCGGCGATCACATCGTCGGGGAAGAACATCTCGGCGAGCCAATGATGGCTCATGGTCTGCATTGCAGTTTCGATATACGCATCACGAAGATTTTTGATAAACGGAATGTTTGTGTACACGACAAAGGTGTATAGTCCCGCAAGGACCGCAACTATGCAGAAAAAGATGATAAATCCCTTTTTGCGCTTTGAGGCCTTCTTTTTCTGTTTTGCGCTGCGGACTCTGTCGTCCGCCGAGGACGGTACGGCGCGCTCACGCACAGGCTCGGGATGTACATATACAGTCTCTCTTGCCGTTTTTTTATCGACAGGCTTCGTCCTGCCCGGTGAGGCGCTCGTATGCCTTGTGGATTTTGAACTGAATACTTTTATGGAAGCTTCCTTCTTTCTGTTTGTGCTGACACTTTGACGTTGACTGTGCGGGAAAAGTTCCTTATTTAAAAGCCCTCAAACAGATTTATCTGTGAGCTCTCCGGCATTTCGCCGAACGCACCCATTCGGCGCAGGATCTCAAGGTGGGTCGTACTTACCTTGGGACATGCGGCGCTGACCTCCTCGACGGATATGTAGGTCTGTCCGTTTTTCGTGCAGTTTTCAAGGTCTATCGCCGCCGTCTCGCCAAGCCCGGCTATCGCCACAAAGGGCGGGCGCAGCTTGCCGTCGTCGGTTATCCTGAACTTCGTAGCACTCGACTTGTAGAGATCAATGGGCGCAAAGTCAAAGCCGCGCATGTAAAACTCATATACCGATTCAAGAGTTGTGAGTATGCTGTCCTCGTTGGCTGTAGCATCCTCCTTCTGACGAAGATCATATATTCTGCGGCGTATTTCGTCAACCCCGGCAGTCATCATTTCGGCGTCAAAGCTGTTTTTCTGACTGCGGCGGTAGAAATACGCGCTGTAGAACGCCAGGGGCTCGTGCACCTTGAACCACGCTATGCGGAACGCCATCATGACATACGCAACGGCGTGTGCCTTAGGAAAGAGATACGCAATTTTGCGGCAGGACTCGATATACCAGTCGGGCACGTCGAGCGTGCGCATCTGAGCTTCGGCGTCTCCGGGGAACTCTCCGCTTTTTTTGACCTTGCCCTTTCGCACCGCCTCCATGGTCTTGAACGCGAGCGAGGGCTCCATGCCCTTTTGTATTAGGTAGAGCATTATATCGTCTCGGCAGCCGACAGTCTCATTTACCGTTGCAATACCGTTGACGATGAGATCGCGAATATTACCGGCCCAAACGTCGGTGCCGTGAGAGAAGCCGGACAGACGCACGAGCGTGTCAAACTGCGTAGGCTGTGTGTCGACAAGCATCTGGCGCGTGAAGCCCGTGCCGAACTCAGGTATGCCGATGCTGCCGGTCTTTCCGATGATATCGTCATCCTCCGGAAGTCCCAGAACCGCCGGAGTTGTAAATATCTTCATTGTATCGGGGTCTGACAGAAGTATCTCACGCGCATTGACGCCCGTAGCATCCTCGAGCATGCGGATCATGGTCGGGTCATCGTGCCCCAGCTCATCAAGCTTCAGGAGATTTGACTCCATGCAGTGATATTCAAAATGCGTCGTGACTATGCCGCTCCTGGGATCGTCCGCCGGGTGCTGAACGGGGCAGAAATCCGTAACGTCCATGTCCTGCGGTATGACGACAAGGCCGCCTGGGTGCTGACCTGTCGTACGCTTAACTCCGACGAGTCCCTTCGCAAGGCGGTTTTCCTCGACCTTAGTAACCTTTATGCCGCGTTCCTCAAGGTATTTTTTAACATAGCCATAAGCGGTCTTCTCGGCAAGAGTTCCAATAGTTCCGGCGCGGAAAACATGATCCGAGCCGAAGAGCTCTTCCGTGTATTTATGCGCCTGAGCCTGGTACTCGCCGGAGAAATTGAGGTCTATATCGGGCGTTTTTTCATTGCCCGGGAAACCGAGGAAGGTCTCAAACGGGATATCAAAGCCGTCCTGCCGCATGAGAGTTCCGCACTCGGGGCAGTTTTTAGGCGGCATGTCCGCGCCGCAGCCGTATGAGCCGTCGGTTATAAACTCAGAGTGCTTGCACTTGGGGCAGACATAGTGCGGCGGCAGTGAGTTTACCTCGGTGATTCCGGACATGTATGCGACGATAGACGAGCCGACGGAGCCTCGGGAGCCGACAAGGTATCCGTGCTCAAGCGAGTTCTGTACAAGCTTTTGCGCCGACATGTAAATAACGTCGTAGTTGTGATCAAGTATAGTAGTAAGCTCCGTGTCGACGCGGGACTTTACGATCTCGGGCGGGTTTTCGCCGTAGATATCCGTCATCTTGCCGTAGACAAGATCGCGCAGATCGCGAGCCGAGTTTTCGATCTTCGGCGGGTACAGATCCTTGGGCAGAAGCTCAATATCGTCGACCATATCCGCGATCGAACGGGGATTTTTGATGACGACCTCGCGCGCTACATCATCGCCGAGATAGTCAAATTCCTTGAGCATCTCGTCGGTCGTGCGGAAGAATATAGGGCAGCCGCGATCGGCATCGGAGAATTTCTTCGCCGCCTGGAGTATCTTGCGGTACTGCTCGTCCTCGGCATCGAGAAAATGCACATCACTTGCGGCGATAACGGGCTTACCCAGCTGTCGGCCGATCTCAAGTATGCGGCGGTTATAGTCCTGCAGGACGCTAATGTCGCTGACAACACCGTTATCAACAAGAAAGCCGTTGTTGCCGAGAGGCTGAATTTCAAGGTAATCATAGAAAGATGCTATGCGCCTAAGCTCGGAATCGCTCGCGCCGTGCATGACGGCGCCGTACAGCTCACCCATTCCGCAGGCAGAGCCTATAAGCAATCCCTCGCGGTGCTTGATGAGCAGACTTTTGGGCATGGTCGGAGTCTTATAGAAATACTTGAGATACGACTGTGATACAAGCTCGTACAGATTTTTTAGTCCGGCCTTATTCTTTACCAGCAGTATCATATGCCTCGACTTCGTGTGATCGGCGGGCTTTATGCGCGCATAGACCTCCTGAATGTCGTTTACGGTCCTTGCTCCCTGCTGAGCGAGCATGGGCAGAAATCTTCCCATTATACGTGCGACAACGAGCGCGTCATCTGAGGCTCTGTGGTGGTTAAACTCCGGCAGGCTCAGGCGGTTGGATACAATATCGAGCTTATGTCGCTTTAAGTCAGGCAAAAGAGCATGAGACAGCGCAAGAGTATCAAGGTATACAGGTTCAAACTCAATGCCGCTGCGGGCTGCCGCAGCTGACATGAAGCCCGTATCAAAATCCGCGTTATGAGCGACGATAGGTCTGTCTCCCGCAAATTTCAGAAAGCTTTTCATGGCCTCTGCCTCACTCGGTGCGCCCTTTACGTCGCGGTCTGTTATACCGGTGAGCTGAGTTATCTCGGCCGGAATGTGCATTCCGGGATCGACGAAGGTGTTGAACGTTTCTTTTATCTCGCCTCCGGCGTAGATGACTGCTCCTATCTCGGTCATGCGATCCGAGCCCGCGTTAAGACCTGTGGTCTCAATGTCGAAGGCGACCATCTCGTCGTTCATATCCCTGTCGCTGCTGCCATGCACGGCGAGACTGCCGTCCATATCGTTTACAAAATAGCACTCACAGCCGTAGATTATCTTAACGCCGTGCTTCCTTCCGGCCTTCCACATATCAGGAAATGCCTGAAGAACTCCGTGGTCGGTCACGGCTATGGCCGGGTGTCCCCAGTACGCTGCGCGCTTAACTATGGCAGCGGGATCTGTTAGTGCGTCCAGTGCCGAAAAGCGAGTATGCACATGCAGCTCGACGCGCTTTTCCTCGGCGTTATCGGGGCGTATGTATTTCTTGCCTGCAACGATGTCCTTGGGCTCAAGGACTATATCCTCGTCATAGCGGCTGTAGGTCACAAAGCCGTTTATTATGAGGTGGTCGCCGACGTTTATCTTATTTATTACGGACTGATCGTCCTCGGCCCGCAGGAATTTTATTACCCTTATTGAGCCCGTGAGGTCTGTTATATCAAAGCTCAGCATTGCGCCGTCGCGCTTTTTGAGCTTACGGCTTGTGACCTCGAACACATCGCCTTCAATAGCCACGCGGCCCGAGTCCTGATTGAGCTCGCCCATCGGGGTCGGTGCTTTTTTTACGCTGTGTCCCATGAGCACCTTGCCGTTTCCACCGGAGGGAGCTGACGGCTGCGCTGCCGCGGCCGGTGCGCCGGCAGGCTTCTTTTCGGGACTGTCGGCAATTATGCTGACTCTCAACCCGTAATCGGCTCGAAGAGCCGTACAGATCGAGTCAAGCTCGGCAGGTGCCGGAGTGCGTGCAAAATGAGCGCGAATGCTCATCGTTCCGGCTTCGAGGCTTATCTCTACATCGGTCACATATGCTTTTTCAAGGCCGCCGCAGTTGGATATGTGGCTCGCGGCGCCCGGGAATATCTCAAGAAATGAAGTATGTTCGCTCAATTTAACTGTCCTTTTCTATAAGGTCTATGAGTGCGTCGCACAGGCGGTCGTACGGGTATGTTCCCAAAACCTCGCCGTGCTTGAACAGCAGGCCGCAGTCCTTGCCTCCGGCTATGCCGTAATCGGCTTCTCTCGCCTCTCCGGGGCCGTTTACAACGCAGCCCATGACGGCTACGGTAATGTTCTTATTGATTCCCGAAATGCGTTTTTCTACATCTTTTGCGAGTGATATGAGGTCGATATTCGTTCTGCCGCAGGTCGGGCAGGATACCAGGCGGATGCCCTGCCGCAGTCCGGCGGCCTTAAGAATGGCAATTGCTGCCTTGACCTCCTCCACCGGGTCTGCCGTGAGCGATACGCGCACCGTGTCGCCGATGCCCTCGCTCAGAAGCGTGCCTATCCCGACGGCCGACTGAATGGTTCCGTTCCACGCCGTTCCCGTTTCGGTAACGCCGACATGCAGCGGATATTTAAGCTCGCTTGATGCAAGGCGATACGCCGCTATCGTCAGCGGAACGGATGATGATTTCATCGATATGCAGATATCATCGAAGTCATATTTATTCAGAAGCTCTATGTGCCGCTTTGCACTCTCCAGCATTGCCTCCGGGCACGGATGCCCGTATTTTTCGAGCAAAGGCTTTTCGAGACTCCCTCCGTTAATACCGATGCGTATGGGTATGCTTCTCTCGCGGCACGCGTCCGCTACTCTGCGGACATTTTCTTCGCTGCCGATATTTCCGGGATTTATACGTATCTTATCTATCCCGCGCTCCGCTGCCGCCAGCGCAAGGCGGTAGTCAAAGTGGATATCCGCTACCAGCGGCAGGACCGTCTGCCGCTTTATCTCCGGTATTGCCTCTGCTGCCGCCATATCGGGTATTGCAAGGCGCACGATCTCGCATCCGGCGGCGCTCAGACGATTTATCTGCTCGACCGTTGCCGTGACATCGTGCGTCTTTGTATTGCACATCGACTGAACGGAGACGGGTGCAAGAGCGCCTATCTCCACCGCGCCGACAGTGATTTTCTTTGTTGTCTTTCTCTCGAACATTATGCTCACCCCGTTATGAGTCTTGCTATATCGTTATACATTATAAATCCCATCAGGAGCAGGAGAAGTACCATGCCGCCGGCGTGGATATATCCCTCATACTTCGGATCGAGTCTTTTCTTCGTTATTGCTTCGAAAATGACCGTTACTATCATGAAAAACACTCTGCCGCCGTCAAGCGCCGGTATCGGCAGCATGTTCATTATCGCAAGGTTAATGGCAATGAAGGCCGAAAAATACAGCATGCTGTACATAGCATCGGCCGTGCTGGCGGCAGAGCTGCCCGCCTCGTTCATCATATCGACTATACCGACGGGTCCTGCCATATCGTCAACACCGACAGCGCCGTGGATAAGGTCGCCGAGGCCGAGCCATACTAGACGCGAAAACTCCTTGGCCGTGTTCCATACATACTCGAGCTTTACTCCGAGCGTCGCCCTTTCAATGCCCCAAACGAAGCCGTATTTAAGTCCCTGCTCGCTTTCGATGGTAGGAGCGAGCTTCATGTCGTCAAACTCAATCTTCTTCCCGTCGCGCAGCATAACGATATCGTAAACGCCGTTTCCGCGCTCTAAAAACATGGAAACATCGCTTATAAGGTATATTCTGTGACCGTCGATGCTGTAAAACTCATCACCGGCCTGAAATGTCTCGGGCGTGTTATATTGGCATCCGTCAAGGAAATCCGTGATTATAGGGGCTCTGAACGCCTCCGCGCCGCCATACATGATGACAATCAGGATAACGCCGAGCAGGAAGTTCATGAACGAGCCCGCGCACAGGATAAGAAAGCGCTTCCAAAAGCCTTGATTGGGAAAAGCACGCGGATCCTGTGACTCCTCGTCCTCGCCCATGGCGCAGAAGCCGCCTATGGGGAGAATTCGAAGCGAATACCGTGTCTCCCCCTTCTGCTTTTTTATTATCGTCGGCCCCATGCCTATCGAAAACTCATCCACGCGCACTCCGCAGGCCTTGGCCGTTGCGAAGTGGCCGAATTCGTGGATGGCGATAAGCACGCCGAACATTATTATTGCGATAACGATATACATTAAGAAAAATGCTCCCTGACAAATACTCTTGCCTGCTCGTCGGCGGCAAGCACGGCCTCAAGGTCGGGCTTATTAACTATTTCTATGCTCTCTACAGCCTGCAAAGCACAGTCATAGATCCGGTTATAGCCGAGGCGGTGATTCAAAAACATTGCGACTGCGACCTCGTTTGCCGCGCTCATGATGCACGGAGCCGTTCCGCCGCGGCGCGCACAGTCCATGGCGAGCTTAAGGCACGGCGTTTTTTCATAGTCGGGCGCTTCAAAGCTCATGTCCTTCATGGCGTAAAAGTCAAGATGCTCAAACGGCGATGCCTTTCGTTCGGGATAGGTCATCGCAAGCTGAATAGGCAGGCCCATATCGGGAACTCCGAGCTGTGCTATGACCGTTCCGTCAACGAGCTCGACCATGGAATGGACTATGCTCTGCGGATGCACGACGACCTGTATATCATCGGGCGTCACGCCGAAAAGGTGCATGGCCTCGATAAACTCAAGGCCCTTATTCATCATCGTCGCAGAATCGACCGATATCTTCGCGCCCATGCTCCAGTTCGGATGCTTTACCGCCTGCTCGGGCGTTACGCTTTCAAGCTCTGCACGGCTTTTGCCCCTGAACGGGCCGCCGCTGCCTGTAAGGAGAATTCTTTTAAGCTCTCCGGGCTGCCTGCCCATCAGACACTGAAAGATCGCCGAATGCTCCGAATCTACGGGAACTATCTCCGCTCCGGAGGCCTTTGCCGCCGGCATGACGATCTCGCCTGCGCAAACGAGTGTTTCCTTATTTGCAAGCGCTATGCGCTTTTTTTCGCTTATCGCGGCAAGCGTCGGGCGCAGTCCGACAGAGCCGGAAACCGCGGTCACGACACAGTCGGCCTCCGGAAGCGTCGCGGCTTCAATTAGCCCCTGCATTCCGCTGCCGACGCAGATATCGGTATCGGCAAGGCGGATTTTCAGGTCATTTGCCGCATTTTCGTCAAACATTGCAACAAATTTGGGCTTCAGCTCTCTCGCCTGCCGTTCGACGAGGTCTGTTTTTTTGTTTGCCGTCAGCGCAACTACGGGAACACCGAGATGCTTTGCCGCGGCAATGCTCTGACGGCCTATGGAGCCGGTCGAGCCGAGAATGGATACGGCTTTTATCATGGTTTTACACCTCCGAAGCGGCGGTCGCGGCGGTTAAACGCTTCTATCGCCTTGTCAAGCTCCTGCGGAGTGAAGTCCGGCCAGAGCGTGTCGGTATAATAAAACTCGGAATACGCGCACTGCCACAAAAGGAAGTTTGACAGGCGGTACTCTCCGCCGGGGCGGATGAGAAGCTCGGGATCGGGTATGCCGGCGGAGTACATGTAATTTGAAAACATGTCCTCCGTAAGACCGCCGGTTACTCTGCCTGCCGCGTAATCCTCGGCATAGGCCTGAGCTGCGCGTACTATCTCAGCCCTGCCGCCGTAGTTTATGCAGATATTGGCCTGGAAGCCCTCAATGGTCTGTGATATCTCGTCGGTCTCGGCAATAAGCTCCCGAAGCTGCGGCGAAAGACGCGAAACATCGCCGAACACCTTCATGCGGATGTTCTTCTTTCGCATATCGCGTATCGCCTCGTGCAGGTACTTGTCCAGCAGCTTCATTATGCCGCCGACCTCCTCCTCCGGGCGCTTCCAGTTTTCTGTTGAAAACGCGTACACGGTCAGGTACTCAACGCCGATCTCTTTGCAATAGGTAGCGATATTTCTGAACGTCTCCGAGCCGGCAAGATGCCCCGCGTTGCGCGGCATGAGGCGCTTCTTTGCCCAGCGGCCGTTGCCGTCGAGTATGATGGCAATATGGCGGGGAAGGCATCTTGCCTGCTCCCCCGCCGCACTGATGTTTTTATTCTCGCCCATAATCAGATCTCAAAAAGTTCCTTTTCCTTTGCCTCGGCGATAGACTCAACCTCCTTGATATAATCGTCGGTCAGCTTCTGGATATCCTTTTCAATGTCCTTGTAGTCGTCCTCGGTGATCTCGGACGCCTTCTGCTGCTTTTTGAACTTATCTATAGCGTCGCGGCGGATATTTCTGACCGCGACCTTGGACTCCTCGCCGTATTTCTTTACCTGCTTTGCAAGCTCCTTACGGCGCTCCTCGGTAAGCTGCGGAAACACAAGTCTTATAACTCTGCCGTCGTTCTGGGGATTTATGCCGAGATCGGAGGCGAGGATCGCCTTCTCGATGCCCTTGAGGACGGAGCCGTCCCACGGCTGGATCATAAGAGAGCGCGGATCGGGAACGGAGATGGATGCGACCTGCTGGATGGGGGTGGGCACGCCATAATAATCGACAGTGATCTGATCGAGGACCGCCGCGTTTGCCCGGCCTGCGCGCACGGATGCCAGCTGAGTCCTCAGCACCTCCGCGGTCTTTTTCATTTTGCTTTCGATTTCGGGATAATTGGACATGGTATTACCTCCTGAACATTTATATGCGTTATATTAATTTCACTTACCGACTGTTGTTCCGAGCTTTTCACCCCGAAGCACGCGGACGATGTTCTCGGGTTCGGCAAGGGCAAAAACGATGACGGGAATGTCGTTATCCATCGCAAGGCTCGTCGCCGTGCTGTCCATTACGGCGAGATGCTGTGCGAGAACCTCGTCGTAGCTTATGCTGTCGTACTTTACGGCGGCAGGATCGAGCCTGGGGTCGGCCGAGTATACGCCGTCTATATTCTTTGCAAGCAGGATAGCGTCCGCGCCGATCTCCGCGGCGCGAAGCACCGCCGCCGTATCGGTAGAGAAAAACGGACAGCCTGTGCCGCAGCCGAACATGACTACCTTGCCGGACTTGAGGTATTCGACGGCCTTATCCGTACTGTATCTTTCGCCGACGCCCTGAATATCCATCGCCGTGAGCACCTTAGCATCTCCGCCGCACCGGCGCAGAACATCAGCAAAGGCAAGGCAGTTCATCGCCGTTGCGAGCATGCCCATACGGTCGGCCGAGACACGCTCGACGTGACCCGCACCGTCCTTTACTCCACGCCAGAAGTTTCCGCCGCCGACAACTATGCCGACCTCGGCGCCCATGGCGGTGCACTTATTGACAGTATCGCAGACCCTTGAAATGAAGTCAAAATCAAAGCCGGTTTTTTTATCTCCGGCAAGAGCCTCGCCGCTTATTTTGATAAGTATTCTCTTATAAACAGGGTCAGACATATTCGATCTCCTTTATTAAATATCAAGTATACCCAGTATTACTATGCCGGCAACCACGAGCAGTATGGAGGCGTAGTGCTTAAGTGAGAGCTTTTCCTTGAGGAAAATGCGGCTCCACACGACGGAGGCCACGCAGTATGCCGATATCATGGGGGCGGCAAGCGCGGCGTGCGCCGTATCGGCAAGGGCGTAGATATACGCAAACTGACCGGCAGTCTCGAAGATGGCGCCGGTGTACTTGGGGACCTCGCGCTTGGGAATGAGCTTCTGCTTCCTTACGCCGAGGACGTATATTGCACTTATGATGCCGACTGTGAGGAACGTCAGCTCATACGCGACATTCGCCGAATCCTCATTGAGCGTTTCGAGCACTCTGCTGTCGGCGAAGCTGCCCAGCGCATCGATAAGGCAGTAGATTATCGGCAGCGCTATCGCTATCCAGCTTCTCGCGTAATGGTGATTGCTCGCATCCTGACGGGCACGGCGCAGCTCCTCATCCTCGTTTGCCTCGGTAAAGCCGAGGGCGATAATGCCGATGCACACGAGCGCAACGGCAGCGAGCGCCATGGGCGGAAGTCCGTTTATGCCCTGCGTTGCGAATATGAGCACAGCGACTATCGCGCCGGAGGAGTTGCATATGGGCGATGATATCGAAAGCTCGATATACCGCAGTCCGACATAGCCTATCGTCATCGAGACGATATACAGCATTGAAACGGGCAGGTATTTTAAAATTACCTCTCCGTTTATCGTAACGCCGCCGACGAATATCTCATAGGCCGCATGAATACCCATTACAAAGCCGACCGCCATGACCATCTTCAGATGGCTGTATTTATCGTCGGCATCCTGACAGCCGATCTTCGAAAACAGATCGGAACCGCTCCAACACAAAAGCGCAACAAGCGCAAACCAGAACCACATAGCTTATCCTTCATTAAATAGTAGTACCGTGAACAGCACTGCACGATCAAACTAATGCATTTTATCATACTTCAGCCCATTTGACAATTAACAAATGACAAATTATGCGCCGTGAGGCGATTATAATTTCAGCATGGACATCATTTACATAGACCGGCTGTTTTTTCTGAACCTTGCGCTGGATTATCTTATTGTCTTATGCTCGGCGCGCCTGTGCGGAATAAAGCTCAGGCGATTGAGATACGCTCTGGCGGCCGTGTTCGGCGCTTTGTACGCTGTGCTGAGCATTTTTCCGGAGCTCGGCTTTCTTACGCTTGCACCGGTAAAGCTCATGTGCGGTGCGCTGATGGCGCTGATCGCCTTCGGCGGCGAGGAAAAGCTTTTACGCTGCTGCCTTGTGTTTTTCGCCGTATCGGCGCTGTTCGGCGGCGCAGTATGGGCAATATCGCTGCAAAACGGAGGAAGCCTCGGCAGCGGGGCTTACATAACGGTATCATTTCCGGTGCTGGTCATATCGTTTGCGCTTATATACGCCGTGTTGAGCGTAGTTTTCCGGCGAAGCGTTAAAAGCGCAGATATAAGCGTTTCGGATGTAGAGGTATCTCTCATGGACAGGCACGTTTCTCTGCGCTGCCTGCATGACAGCGGAAACACGCTTTTCGATCCCGTGAGCGGTGACGCGGTGCTCATTACCTCGGCTTCGAGGCTCAACGCGCTGTTTCCCGGCCTCGAGGCAGAGCTTTTAAATTCAGACTGCACAAAAATACTGACCGAGCCATCTCTTGCAGGGAAAATGCGGCTTATACCGTACAGTGCAGTCGGGACGGACTCGGGAATGCTCGCAGCGTTCAGACCTGACAGTATCACCGTAGACGGAAGGCCGTGCGACGATATAGTCGTTGCCATATCCCCAACCGCCGTCGGCGGCGATGGTTTTGATTCATTAATCTGAAAGGAGCGGCTTATGGATCTTATAAGCATTATAAAAGGCTGGCTTGAGCGCCGCCTTCTGCCCGAAAAGAGTCTGTTCTATATCGGCGGCAGCGATATTCTGCCTGCTCCGCTTGACAAGGCAGAGGAAGAAAAAGCCATAATCGCCATGGAAAACGGAGATGAGAGCGCGAAAAAACTTCTTACGGAACATAATCTGCGCCTTGTCGTCTATATCTCCAGGCGGTTTGAGAACACCGGCGTTAACCTTGAGGATCTCATATCAATCGGAACTATCGGGCTCATAAAGTCGATAAATACCTTCCGCAGCGATAAGAACATAAAGCTTGCCACCTACGCTTCAAGGTGCATTGAAAACGAAATCTTAATGCACCTGCGTAAGATCAGTAATCAGCGCAGCGAGGTGAGCTTTGATGAGCCGTTAAACACAGACTGGGACGGCAACGAGCTGCTGCTGTCAGATGTTCTGGGCACGGATGACGACGAGGTCTGCCGCCCGCTTGAGGACGACGCCGATCGCCAAATGCTTCTAAACGCCGTTAATTCTCTCGGCACCAGGGAGAAGAATATAATAACCCTGCGCTTCGGACTCGGCGGCGGAAGTGAATATACTCAAAAGGAGGTTGCGGATATGATGGGGATATCCCAAAGCTACATAAGCCGTCTGGAAAAACGGATAATACACCGGCTAAGGCGTGAGATTATACGGCAGCTCCAGTAGTTGGCACGCTTTTCTTTAATAACTAAAAAATATTTTTCTATACTCATCGCAATTTGTTGACAAATTGTAACCAACAGTGTAAATTAAAATTGTGAAACAAGCTATACCCTTAGCTTTATTAAAACGTATTTCTTAGAAGGAGAAACAAAATGAAAAAGTCAACAAAACTTATCAGCCTGCTTCTTGCGGTGATGATGATTGCTGCACTTCTGCCCACTGCGGCTCTCGCTGACAACGCAGAGCCTGCGTCTGTCGGTGACACCATCGGCGGTGTTGTCGACACCGTAAAAGGTATCAAGATACCGACTTACGTGCTTTACTGCTCTCTGATGAGCAAGCTGCCCGCAAGCGGCGCAGTTGTTACCCTTACCAACAATCTCACCGGCGAGACAACCACCCACACAGCAAACATGCTCGGTCTTGCCTTTATTCCCAAAAGTCTCATAGGCGTATATACCGTTGCCGCTACCTGCGACGGCCCCATCTCCGGCATCAAGTACAGCTCCATCCCCGGCGCGACTCCCATGACGCTCAATGCCAAGGTCGATTTCGATAAGATCGTGCTCTTCCCCGTGCTCAACATCGGCCTTAACTACACCGATCACTTTGCATATATGATCGGCTTCCCCAACGGTAACGTCGGCCCCAACGCAAACATTACACGCGCCGAGGTCGCGGCTATTCTCTACCGTCTAATGACTCCCAAGACCCGTGCAAATTATGCGAGCACCACCAGCCCCTTTAAAGATGTAAGTGCAAGCGCATGGTACAACACCGAGGTCTGCACCCTTTATAAGGCGGGCCTGATCAAGGGCTTCCCCGACGGCAACTTCCATCCCAACGCAAATGTCACCCGTGCCGAGTTCTCCGCAATGATCGCTCGCCTGTTCTCCGTCTCTTATGTCGGCAACAACAAGTTTGAGGATACCAACGGCCACTGGGCTCAGAGCTACATTAATATCCTTGCAAAGCTCGGTATACTCAAGGGCGACGCAAACGGAAACGCAAACCCCAACGATCCTCTTACCCGCGCTCAGGCTGCCGCAATGTGCAACCGCCTCGTCGGACGCAATTCCACCGGCAGCAGCATGAGCAGCTGCAGCGGCACCGTCAAGGGCTGGCCCGACAATGCCAACTCCGCATGGTACTATGCAGACATTCTCGAGGCTACCAACTCCCATAACTACACCTGGGCCGTTGATGTTAAGAACGCTCTGGGCGGTGATTTTGTTATCACCGAGAAGTGGACCAGCATCCGCACCGATGCTCCCGACTGGGCCAAATAAGTTAAACTAAAGTATAAAAAATCCCGTCCGATGGACGGGATTTTTTTATTCCGTATTCAGCAATTTTCAGTTTTCAAGCTCCTTGTACATAGCGGGAGCTTCTTCCTTTTTTGCTGTCTCGCTCACCGACAGCACCTCGACCCTGAGCCTTCGCTGTCCAAAAGCGACCTCGATCACGTCGCCGATCTTCACCTGATAGCTTGCTTTGACCTGCCGCCCGTTTACGCTCACGCGCTCGGCATCGCAGGCATCGTTGGCAACGCTTCTGCGCTTTATGAGCCTTGACACTTTAAGATACTTATCCAGTCTCATATCTCATTCTCCGTTGGCAAAATTCCCACAACACTTTCGTATCGTGGGAATTACATGACCATTCAGATAAATTACTCTGCAACCGCGTCCTTGAGCGCCTTGCCTGCCTTGAAGAAAGGAACCTTGCTTGCGGGGATCTCGATCTCCTCGCGGGTCTTGGGGTTGCGGCCGACACGAACGCCGCGCTCCTTAACATCAAAAACGCCGAAGCCTACCATCTGAACCTTCTCGCCGGATACCAGAGTCTCAACGATGGTATCAAATGCGGCGTTGACAGCCTTCTCGGAGTCTTTTTTGGAAAGACCGGCCTTTTCTGCGACGGCTGCTATAAGCTCTGCCTTATTCATGTGTAATCCTCCTAATTAATGCGGCTAAAATGCCTTTTCTATATAGCCCGGTGCGCCGATTGCGCCGTGCCGGGTTATTCACATTGAACATACGCCCTGAGGCGCGAGTTAAAACTTATCATAAAACACTGCAAATATCAAGTGTTTTTTCGAAAAAAGCCAAAATTTTCACCTGTTTTTTTGTTCAGCTCATATGCAGCAGCTTCGCTATCTTTTCACCCTTGGGGATAAGCTTCATATCCTCGGTGGTTATTACGCGCAGCTTGATAACGGCAACGGCATAAACTATAACGGCAGCGCCGATGGCAACACACATTACCAGTGCCATTATAATTCTGCTGCCCGCCGGAGCAAGCATCATACCGCCGTAATACACAGCCAGCGCTATAACGCCCATTATCACGCTGGGCACGGCGGGGCGGATGAAGATATTCTTAACGGACAGGCCGTTTTCAAAGCTGCGGTTTATAAATATGAGGTTGAGCACGCACATAGTAACATAGCAGCAGATCGTGCCGATGGCGGCGCCGTATATATTTACAGTGGGAATAGCGACGATAAACCAGTTGATCGTTATCTTGACAAGTCCACCAGCGACGATCGAATAGAGCGTAAGTCTCTCCTTGCCCGTTGCCTGTAACACAGCGGTGCTCATCAGTGAAAAGCACACGAATACGGACGCAATACCCAAAAGGCACAGCAACAGCGGGCCGGAGGAGTGTGCATTGGGGTAGACAACGTTCATGATAGGCTCGCTCAAAACGGCAAGCCCGACGCCCATCGGCAGCGCTATCGCCATGGATATGCGCAGCGAATCCTCCGATATTTTACCCGCCTCTCCCCTTTCATTCATTACGAGCTTTGCAGAGATGGCCGGTACGATCGATATCGTCAGCGGAGTGATAAAAGCCGCTGGAAGGTTAAAGAGCGTCTGCGCCTTCCCGTAGACACCGTACAACGTCTTCGCGTGCGAATAGGTGTATCCCACGGCGTTTTGGAGACGCGTCATGCAAAGGCCCGCGTCGATGAGATTTATAAGCGCCAGCGCAACAGAGCCGAGGGCTATGGGTATCCCTATGTTCAGCAGGTTTTTGAATATCGTGCCCGCGCTTTCGGGAACGTCGGGCTCCGCCAGCGTATCAAAACGGTAATTGCGCATTTTGTATATAAGCATGTACAAAAGAGCAGTCAGCGAGCCGACGGTTACGCCGAATATCGCGCCGGAGACGGCAACGGGCTTATCGTAGCCCGCCTTCAACAAATATGCCGCAAGTGCGAGGCCTGCCGCGACCTTTGCCAGAACCTCAAGGATCTGACTTACGGTTGTCGGCTTCATATTGCCGTAGCCCTGAGTGAGGCCTCTGTAGGTCGAGGTAATGCAGCACAAGAGTACCGCAGGTGCAAGCGCCTGAATGCTCAATGCGGCATCCGGGCTGTGGATAAGCGTATCCGCGAGCCAATCCGGAAAGATGAACATAACGGTCGAGCACACGGCGCCCAGTACAAAGAATGTCCACCATGCGACCTGATATGTACGGCGTGCCTGCAGCTGCCGGCCGCAGGTCTGCGCCGCGCTTATCATGCGAGAGAGAGCCACCGGGAAGCCCGCCGTTGCCAGCGTAAGAAACAGGCTGTACACATAATACGCCTGCAAAAACAGGCCATATCCATCGTCGCCGAGCATATTTCCCAGCGGGATCTTATACAGAGCGCCGAGGATCTTCATTATAATAACACCGGCGGTCATGATGGCCGCGCCGTGCAGATAGTTTTGTTCTTTTGCTTTTGCCACTAAAAGGCCTCCATTCATACAACGGATCATTTTGGACTTTGAAACTATATACTAAGAGGACAAATAAATCAAGGGATTTGTGTAAAATCCCTTGGTTTTTAAATATATTAGTATTTTTTCACATTTTACCTGGTTGAAATTTAAGCACCGCTACCTGAGCCTCGGTATCGTGATCTATGCTCATCGTATTCGTATCGTAAAAATGAACGATTGGCAGCGGCATATACTGATCGGTGAAGGCATTGACGCGCTCCATGCGGCGGCTGCCGCAGCCGTCGTGGGCGTAATGCATCGGAATGACTACGTTAGCGCAAAGCTCGTCTGCCAGTGGCTTTGTCTTATCGCTCGGCATCGCACGGAAGCCACCCGCATTTATCATAAGGACATCAGCGCCGAAGAGCTTATCCTTCTCACTGTCTGTCAGAAGGCTGCCAAGGTCGCCCATGTGAACTATTTTAAAGCCGTCCCACTTAATAATATGTATCTTGTTTTTGCCGCGCAGACTGCCGTAGCTCGTATCGTGGAAGGCGTCGATGATCTCGACCTCGTACGGGCAGCATCTCACCGTGCCGGAGAGCTTCACTCCCTCACGGTAATTGTGTCCTCGGTGCTCGTGGCTGCACAGCACAGCATCCGCCGAGGTGCTCATCGGCGGATAGTTGGCGTTTGTAAGGTCATAGGGGTCTATGACAAGGCTGTATCCGTTATGGCTTATCTTAAAGCAGGAATGTCCGAGCCAGCTTATCTGCATAGTTTATCTCCGTTTCATGTCACGTAATCGTCGGCCAGAAGGTGCTCACCTATTTTGTAGACATTTCCCGCTCCGACGGTGAGGATAAGATCGCCCGGCTGCGCTGTTTTGCGCAGATCCTGCTCTATCTCATCAAAGGTTTTGAAAAACTTTGCCCCCTCTATCTTCTCGGCAAGGTCTGCTGAGGAGATACCGAGAATATTCTTTTCACGGGCGGCAAATATCTCCGCCAGATAAACGATATCCGGACGGCGGAGCTGACGCACGAAGTCGTGAAACAGTGCCATCGTGCGCGTATAGGTATGCGGCTGGAATACAATGATGGTACGCTTGTAGCCCAGCGCCTCCACAGCGTCGAGCAGAGCCTTCAGCTCGCCCGGGTGGTGGGCGTAATCGTCATAAACGTCCGCGCCGTTGAATTTTCCCTTAAACTCAAATCTTCTGCCCGCTCCGGAAAAACCGGCAAGTCCGTATTTTATCGCGGTGGGCTTTATGCCGAGACATATGCAGGCCGCCGCAGCGGCGAGCGCGTTCTTGAGGTTGTGTACGCCCGGAACATGAATACTGACCGTATCGAAAAGCTTCCCCTTGTACATGATGTCAAACTTTGTCAGTGAACCTATGCGAATGACATTTTTTGCATAAACATCCGCTTTTGATGTGAGTCCGAAAGTCACGATGCTGCGGTCAAGCCCCTTTACGGCATCCATGGTGTTCTCGTCATCGTGATTGACGACAACATATCCGTCCTCCGGGACATGGCTTGCAAACTCACGGAAGCTTTTTTTGATATCCTCGATACCCGAGAAAAAATCAAGGTGATCCGCCTCTATATTGAGTATCACCGCAACCGTCGGGTAAAATGATAAAAACGAGTTATAGTACTCGCACGACTCCATGATTATCGTATCGCCAGCGCCGACCCTGTGCCCTGCCTTCAAAAGCGGCAGAGTACCGCCAATCATTACAGTAGGGTCCTTTTCGGCCGCCATGAGGATGTGTGTACACATCGATGTAGTGGTCGTTTTTCCGTGCGTTCCCGAAATACACAGAGCATTTTTGTACCCTTTCATAATAGCGCCCCAGGCCTGGGTGCGCTCGAACACGGGGATGCCCATCTCGCGAGCCCGCACTACCTCGGGATTTTCATCATGAGCCGCGGCTGTACGAACGACGAAATCAATATCGTTTGTTATATTCGCCGCGTCGTGACCTATGGATATCTTTATCCCCTTCTCACGAAGATGCGAGGTGCGCTCGCTTTCCGTGATATCCGAGCCGCTTATGATAAGTCCCGCGTCGGAGAGCACCTCTGCCAGCGGCGACATCGAAACACCGCCTATACCGATAAGATGGCCTCTTTTTCCGCACATTAAATATTCACTGAAATCAGGCATAAATTCTCCAATCACGCTTTATGACAAGCAATTTTATAATTAACAATTTAATGTTGATGTTGCATTTAGCAAATGTTATTATAATACTGTGAAGTCAACTTGACAAGAATTAAAATCTTTGTACATATAGGAGCTTGATTATAATGCCCCAAATCACCCCTCCCAAATATGTTAGGCAAATATTATTTGGCCTGCAGGCTCGCGGGCATCTTGCCTACCTCGTGGGCGGCTGTGTGCGCGATGTTATTATGGACATACAGCCCCAGGACTGGGATATCTGCACGAGTGCTCTGCCCGAGGAGGTAATGGAGCTCTTCCCCGGCTCGCGTCCCACAGGCCTGCAGCACGGCACGGTCACAGTCATTATCGGCAGCAAAAGCGCCGAGGTAACTACCTTCCGAACGGAGGGAGACTATCGCGATCACCGTAGGCCGGATTCCGTAACCTTCGTTTCAGATCTCATAACAGACCTCAGCCGGCGTGATTTTACAATGAACGCAATTGCGCTCTCGGCCGACGGTATGCTGGCTGATCCCTTTGACGGGATCAGTGATATTAATAAGCGCTGCATCCGCTGCGTCGGCAATCCGAAGATCCGCTTTACGGAGGATGCTCTGCGCATGTTCCGTGCTCTGCGCTTTTCGGCTCGGCTCGGCTTTACCATTGAATACGATACGCTCAGCGCTATTGAGGAGTGCGCGCCTCTTGCCTCGGAGCTTGCTCCGGAGAGAGTGCGCGACGAGGTCGAAAAGATACTTCTCACAATGAGGCCCGAAACGATGAGTGCTGCCATAAGCTTCGGGCTTATGGGAAATTATATTAGCGGCACGGGCTGGAAGATGCCAAACTTTGCCGATATTGCAGGCATGCCGCGCAAGCCGCTTTCGCGCTGGGTCGCATTCAGTATCATGCTCCGCAAATACGGCTATATTCCCTCGGCAAGTGATTTTCTGACTCGGCTCAGACTGGACGGGCGCACTATACGCTGCTGCACCGACGCCGAGGTGCTCTTAAGTCACGAGCCACCCACAGACAGTCTCGGCTGGAAGAAGATACTCAACCGCTACGGAGTTGACACCGTGACCTGCGCCGTTCAGGCATATGCAGTCATAATGGGCATAGACTGCGAAAAGGAGCTCAGGGCGGTGCTTAAAAGCGGCGAGTGCTTTTCATTAAAGCATCTTGCCGTAACGGGCGACGATCTTCTCTCGCTCGGTCTCAAAGGCCCGGAGCTCGGCGAAATGCTCAAATTCCTGCTCGATTATGTCATGGAATATCCCGATAATAATAAACGTGAAATACTGCTCGAGCTTGCAAAGTATTCGGAGGAAAGCTAATGAACACGGCAATGGAGGAGCTTAACGCCAAATGCCTCAGCTGTGAGGCCTGCCCTCTCGGCAAAACGCGAGCAAAGCTCGTTTTCGGCGACGGAAATTCCGATACGAACGTCATGCTCATAGGAGAAGGCCCCGGCGAGCAGGAAGATCTTCAGGGCGTTCCGTTTGTCGGCCGTGCCGGTAAGCTGCTTGACGATATGCTGAAAATGATCGATCTTGACCGCAGCCGCGTATATATCGCAAACATAGTAAAATGCCGTCCGCCGCACAACCGCGATCCGCTTCCGGAGGAGCGCGAGGCCTGCTTGCCGTGGCTCAGGCAGCAGATTGATATCGTTGACCCCAAGATTATAATATGCCTCGGGCGCATTGCCGCCACCTCGCTCATAAGCGAGGATTTCCGCATAACGCGGCAGCACGGACAGTGGTTTGACGCTGACGGCAGACGCTGCCTCGCGATATACCACCCCTCAGCCCTGCTGCGCGATGTAACAAAGCGTCCGGATACCTTCACCGATCTCAGGGAGATACGCAGTGAGATACGCAGACTCTGCCCGGAGGTGTATGAATGATATACGATATTCGGGAATACAAGCAGGACGATGTAAGCGCAATGAAATCGCTCTGGTGCGATGCTTTCGGCGATTTGCCGGAGCTTGTGGACAGTTTTTTTGAGCTGCTGCCCTCTATGGGCACGGGCTTTGTCGCAGAGCTTGACGGCGAGGTTTTCGGAGCGGCATATGTTTTGGACGCGTTTTTGCATCTGCCCGACAGCTCGACAAAAAAGCTCGCTTATATCTACGCGGTTGCCGTCGACGGCAGCGTCCGCGGTCATGGTGTAGGCGCGGAGCTTACGCGTGCGTGCATGCGTAATGCGTGGGAATACTCGGCCGATATTTGCTGTACGCTTCCTGCAGAAGGCTCACTATACGACTGGTACGAAAGCCGCTGCGGGCTTGCCGCTGCGAGCTTCTGCTGCTATGAGACTGTTGCGGCCGGCGCTGAAGCAGTCGGCATAAAAAGACTCAGCGCCGATGAATACGGCTTTTTGCGTGAGGATATGCTCAAGGGCACGGCGCACGTCGGCTTTTATTACGGCTACCTGCGCTTCCAGGAGGAGATATTCACCTCCTCCTTCGGAGGATTTTTTGAGTATAAGGGCGCAATAGCCTGCGGTTATATTGAAAACGGGACGCTGTACGTCAAGGAATTCCTAGGCGATGAGCCTGAGTTTATCCCAGCGCTGTGCACCGCTCTCGGTGTGAAAAAAGCCGTCATCAGACGCGCTTCGAGCTTTGGTGAGCGCTATATAGCAGCGTATCGGAAAGCAGATTATCCGCCCGATACGGTGTGGAATTTAACATTGGACTGAAAAAAGACGCTAATCGGCGTCTTTTTTCAGTCAGCGAAGAATTTATAGCTCGTTTTAGATGTGTACCTTTCGCCCTTTCGCAGGAGCGGCGAAGGGAAGTCCGGTCGATTCGGACTGTCGGGATAATACTGCGTTTCAAGGCACAGCGCCGAATTTTTGCCGTACACCGCACCGCGCTTGCCGAGGCGAATACCCGTCGCGCCGCCCGCATAAAGCTGCAAAGCCGGCATATCGGTCGCAACGGTCATGGCTATGCCGCTTTCCGGGCTGTAAAGCCTCGCGCATGGCGTACCGCCAAGGACGAAGCAGTGGTCGTAAAAGCCGTTTTTCACCTCACGCATAGTACGAAAATCAAAGTCCGTACCCTCGACCGGGCACACTTCACCCGTCGGGATAAGCCCGGCGTCGACCTGAAGATAGCTGTCTGCATTTATCATAAGCTTATGGCCGAGAATATCTCCCTTGCCGGAAAGATTGAAATAGCTGTGATTTGTGAGGCTTAAGTATGTGTCGGCGTCGGAGACGGCCTCATAACATATACTGAGCACATTATCGTCCGAAAACGCATAGGTTACACGGATGTTCACTTCTCCGGGGAAGCCGTCTCCGCCGTCGGGATCCGTTATGCCCAGCGTCAGGCCGTTATTTTCGGCCGAGATGAACTCAAAGCGGCGTCTGCTGAGTCCTGCTCCACCGTGCAGCGTGTTTTTCCCTTCGTTCGCCGTGAGCCTGTATTCCCTGCCGTCGAGTGTGAAGGATGCATTTGCTATGCGGTTGGCGTATCTGCCGACCAATGCGCCGAAATAGCCGTCCTGCCTTAAATACTCCGCCGGAGTGTCGTAGCCGAGGACGACATCCGTAAGCTCACCCTTCTTGTCGGGCACCGCGATGCTCTGCACAGCCGCTCCGAGGGTAATAATGCGCACATACGCACCCGACGCATTTTCGATGGTGAAAATATCGTATTCGCCAAAGGCGTTTTTCCTTATCGCCATGGGCTCGCCTCCTTTTTTGAGCCTATTATACGTCCGTTTTTTCCTGCGTTCAAGCCGTAAAGGCGGCATACGGGTGGAACCGAGCCGAAATATGCGCAATTTTTAGTTAAGATTTTATCACGTTTTCTTCAAAAGCATTGATTTTTCAGCATTATTTGCGTTATGGTCAAATTTCGTATGTTGACAATCATAAGCAATTGAATTAAAATTAAGGTTGTTGCAAATGGCTTGAACAAAATAATAAATAATTATAGATAAGAGGTAATAAGATGTTTAAAGTCGTACAAAAAAGATTTCTGAACGATGCAAAGACCATTTGCCTGTTCGAGATCGAAGCTCCGCTGGTCGCGCGTCACGCCCAGGCAGGTCAGTTCGTCATCTTCCGTCTTGATGAGCAGGGAGAGCGCACTCCTGTTTCCGTCGCAGGCTACGACCGCGAAAAGGGCACCGTTACCGTTATGGTACAGGCTGCCGGCCGTACCACCAAGATGCTGCACACCGTGCAGGAGGGCGATTACATCTCCGACTTCGTCGGCCCCCTCGGCAAGGCTACCGAGATGGACGGCCTGAAGAAGGTCTGTGTTGTCGGCGGCGGCGTCGGCTGCGCTATCGCCTACCCCATTGCCAAGGAAATGCACGAAAAGGGTATTGACGTTACCTTCATAGCAGGCTTCAGAAGCGCCGATATCGTCATCCTGAAGGACGAGCTCAAGGCCGCCTCCGATAAGCTCATAATGTGCACCGACGACGGCACCTACGGCGAAAAGGGCTTCACCACCCAGTATCTCCAGCAGGAGATCGAGGCCAACATAAAAGAGGGCAAGCCTCAGTTTGACCGCGTTATCGCCATCGGCCCGGACATCATGATGAAGTTCCTGGCAGAGGTCACCCGCCCCTACGGCATCAAGACCATCATCTCCCTCGACCCGATCATGGTCGACGGCACCGGCATGTGCGGCGGCTGCCGTGTCATCGTCGGCGGAGAGACTAAGTTTGCCTGCGTTGACGGTCCCGATTTCGATGCGCACGAGGTCGACTTCGACTCTCTGATAAAGCGCGCCGCATTCTACAAGGAAGAGCAGGACGAAGCTGCAAAGCATATCTGCAATATGACCGGAGGTAAGCGTAATGGCTAATATGAGAATGGATAAAAACCCGATGCCCGAGCAGGATCCCGTAGTTCGCGCCGGCAACTTTGACGAGGTCGCTCTCGGCTACACTCCCGAGATGGCAATGGACGAGGCAAAGCGCTGCCTCAACTGCCACAACATGCCCTGCCGCTCCGGCTGCCCGGTTTCGGTACGCATACCCGAATTCATAGCCAAGGTCGCAGAGGGCGACTTTGACGCAGCATATGAGATCATAACCTCCACCAACTCCCTGCCCGCCGTCTGCGGCCGTGTCTGCCCGCAGGAAAAGCAGTGCGAGAGTAAGTGTGTGCGCGGCATCAAGGGCGAATCTGTCGGCATCGGCCGCCTCGAGCGCTTTGTCGCCGACTATCACATGAACAAGGAAATCAAGGACGAAATCAAGGCTCCCGAGTCCAACGGTCACCGCATCGCGATCGTCGGCTCCGGCCCCGCTTCCCTCACCTGCGCAGGAGATCTGCGCAAGATGGGCTATGACGTAACCATTTTTGAGGCCTTCCACAAGTCCGGCGGCGTTCTTGTTTACGGTATCCCTCAGTTCCGTCTGCCCAAGGAGATAGTTGCCGCCGAGATCGATAACCTCAAGGCAATGGGCGTCAAGATCATAAACAACGCCATTATCGGCAAGTCCGAGACCGTCGACGAGCTGTTCGAGGACGGCTTCGAGGCAGTGTTCATCGGCTCCGGCGCAGGCCTGCCCCAGTTCCTGCACATCCCCGGTGAGAACCTGCTCGGCGTTTACTCCGCCAACGAGCTTCTCACCCGCGTGAACCTCATGAAGGCTTACCGCGACGATTACGATACGCCCATTAAGCACTTCCACAACGTCTGCGTTGTCGGCGCAGGCAACGTCGCAATGGACGCGGCCCGCGTTTCCAAGCGTCTGGGCGCTGAGCATGTTTACATAGCCTACCGACGCGGCAAGGACGAGCTGCCCGCCCGTAAGGAAGAGGTCGAGCATGCAGAGGCCGAGGGCATCGAGTTCAGGCTGCTCAACAACCCCGTCGCCATCCATGCAGGCGAGGACGGTCACGTCACCGGCATCGAGCTTCAGAAGCAGGAGCTCGGCGAGCCCGATGAAAAGGGTCGCCGCAAGCCGGTTCCCGTTGAGGGCTCGAACTGGATTCTCGATGTTGACACCGTTGTTATCGCAATCGGCACCAGCCCCAATCCCCTGATCCGCAACACCACAAAGGGTCTTACCTTTACCCGTAAGGGCGGCATCGAGGCCGACGAGGGCGGCGCTACCGCCCGTGAGGGCGTGTTTGCAGGAGGCGACGCTGTCACCGGCGCCGCAACCGTTATTCTCGCAATGGGCGCAGGCAAAACCGGCGCAAAGAGCATTGACGAGTACATAAAGAGCAAGAAATAAGCCTAAATACAATTTATAAGCGCCGATGCAATCGCTTCGGCGCTTATTTCTACGTCTGTTTGCCTGCAATTTAACATATGCTTGTCGAAATATGCTTGTACTGCAGGAATAATTATAAAATTTTTTATAATTATGCACTCAAGGTATTGCATTTTCATTTCATCTGCCGTAGAATAACGGATGTATTTGAGCTCATTTTTTATTTGACATGCTGTTTTTTGCTTTCAATTAAAAACGAAAGGATTGATTCAATTGAAGCGTGACCGGTTTCAGGTTTACCTTGACGCAAATCCGAGTGCGAAGCTGCGCGATATAGTTTCACAGATGCTTTATGACGAGATAGTTTCCCTATGCATTGCTCCGGGAACCAAGCTGAACGTAAACAGCATCGCCTCCGCCCTCGGCATATCCCGCACACCCGTCGCTGAGGCTATAATGAATCTTTGCGAGCAGGGCTTTGTTGTTTCAAAGCCGGACACGAGCGGCTTCTTCGTCATTGACCTGAGCCTGCGTGATATGATCGACCTGTATGATGTTCGTGCCGCCGTCGAATGTGAGGCTGCCGCACTGTGCACAGAGCGTGCAGATTCCGGCACCGTGCATGAGCTTGACAGGCTTGCCGGCGAGTTTGCCGACTGCGTCATCCGCAAGGACTATGACGGCATGATTGCGACCGATATGCCCTTCCATGGTCTCATCGTCGAATCCTGCGGCAACAAGTATATCCAGAAGTGCTACAAGATGCTGCTGCCTAACCTTACGATGTATCAGTCATCCATGATTAAATTTATCAGCAGCTCCGAGGATAACCCCTGGTCGCCGAGTGTTATTTACAACCATGTTGCGGTAGTTGAGGCCATAAAAATGCACATCCCCGACCTTGCAAAGCAGGCAATGGCCGACCATGTCAAGTCAAGCCTCAACTTTACCATGTTCTCCGGCGGTGGAGCGGATCCCTTCGCCACCGTCAGAAAAGCAAAGCCCAAAAAATAGATATTAAAATGCAGCCGCCATTGATTGAAGTGCGGCTGCTTTTTACATTCACTTTTTTATATCATGCAGAAATCTGCGGTTATACTTCATATTCGCGTATCGTGTGATGCGGTCTATGTATATCGGGTCATACGCGCCGCCGATCGCGCCGACAATTGGTATGCCCTGCAGAAACTTCATATATAAAAGCTCGCCGGACAAGCCCTCGGCCGCGATACGTACCTCGGTTTTCATCGTCTCCTCGTCGGGCTCTGCGCCGTGCTCGATGAAATAGTTCACTCTCTCGTCGGCAGCCTTAAGCTCGTCCCCATATCTGAGAGCCGCGCCGATCACGAGCAGGATGAAATATTTTTCGTCCATTTTGTCGTAATCATAGCCGTAGCCGAGCGAAAGCTCGTAAATGCTCTTTAAAAGCATAGCGGTGAACACCGGGATATCGGGTATGCCGACGCCGATGAGACCCATACCTATGCCGGAGACGCCGGAGAGCACGGTATTCTTCGTTTTCTGCGCATATGAGCCTCGCGATGCGTCGCGCAGAGCGCGCTTTGTCGGGTTATTCTCGGCAATTATGCGCCGCACGCGGCTGCTGCGCTCGATGTCGCGGCGGTTATAGGTCTTCTCAATGACTGCCGTACCCTTTGCGAATATGAGCTCGAAGGCCCTCGCAAAGCCCTCGTCGAGCGTATATTTAAGCTTATTCGGCACCCTGGCCTGCAACAGACCGTTCAGGCGGCTGTCTCCGCGCTTTGCTCGCTCGTCAATATATTTTTTCTCGGCGGCAAGCTGCTTTTGCCACTCGCGTTCAAAATCGTTCATCCTATCAGCTCCTTTTTTCAGATTATACAATACAACAGGCAAAAAGAAAAGGCCGGCTTAGGCCGGTTGAGACAAGAAAGCACACGCCTGAAAAGACGGAGCGTGCACGAATGTCATCGTTGCGGCGGCTTGCCAGACACAAAGTATGCCTGCGCCGTCGCGCCTTGACCTCGCACACGCTCTGCCTTTTCAGGTGCTGCGCAGTTTTGAGCGAGCTGTTTTTTGTTCAGGCAAAATAACAAAATCTCGGCAATACTTTGTGTATTACCGAGATTTTTTATGAAGCATGAGCGGAAAAGAGCCGCTCAAAACCGTATGTTTTCTTATCTCAGCCGGCCTTTAAACCGGCCTTTTTTAACTACGAAGTTATCAGTCTTCCCAGCACTCGGTCTTACCCTCAAGGCCGATACTGGAGGATCTGAAAACGGGATCCTTGCCCTCCTTGCGCTGGCTCATGTAATCCTTGAGCGCGGCGAGAGCGGGCTTTGCTATGATAACAATGACAGGAACGTTTATAATGACCATGCAGCCCTGGAGCATATCGGCGGTATCCCAAACGATGCCGGCCGAGAGCAGCGCGCCGGTAAACACGAGCGCGGTGGCTATCAGGCGGAAGATGAGCATAAACGTCTTCGACGGGTTGCGCTTTAGGATAAACTTGAGGCAGCCCTCGGTGTAATAATAGTTTCCGATAAGGGTCGTGAATGCAAAAAGGCTCATTGCAACCGCAATAAATATCGGGCCGAAGTTACCCAGCGCCATCTGCATAGACTGCTGGACATAGACAGCACCGGCCGCCTCCGCAACGAGCCCCTCCGGGTTTGCACACATGCACATCATTGCGGTCGCAGTACATACAAGCAGTGTATCGATAAATACTGACAGCATCTGAACAAGACCCTGCTTTACGGGGTGGGACACATCAGCAGATGCTGCCGCGTTGGGCGCCGAGCCCATACCGGCTTCGTTGGAATAAAGTCCGCGCTTAATGCCCCACATCATGCAGGAGCCGGCAAAGCCGCCGAAAACGGCCTTAAAGTCAAACGCGGAAACAAATATGCTCTTGAGCACCAGAGGCAGAGTCGTGATGTTCATAATTACAACTACAAGGGATACAATTATGTACAGTAGGCCCATGACCGGGACAAGAACGCCGGTTATATTCGTAAGGCGCTTGCCTCCGCCGAGAACGCAGGCCGCAAACAAAACGGCAAGGATCGCGCCGATGATTATCGGAGTGGTGGTCTTGTCATAGAAGCCGAAGGTCTTGAAGGTGTCCTGAGTGTTGAAGGAGGCCAGCATATTGTAGCCGACAACGTAGGTCAGGATGAGGATAACCGCAAAGACAACGCCGAGCCAGCGCTGCCGGAGCGCGTTCTGCATATAGTAGGACGGGCCGCCGTAATAGCTGCCGTCGGGGCCCTTGTGCTTATATATCTGCGCAAGCGTGGATTCGATAAACGCGGAGGCGCCGCCCAATATGGCTGTTATCCACATCCAGAAGATAGCGCCGAAGCCGCCGAGGCAGATAGCCGTTGAAACGCCGATGATGTTGCCCGTGCCGACACGGGAGGCGGTCGATACCATGAGTGCGCCGAACGAGGAAACCGATCTCTTATCCTTCGGCTTTTCGCTCACGACCTTTATTGACTCTCCGAACAGGCGAATCTGTAAAAGGCCGGTACGGACGGTGAAGTAAAGTCCTGCTGCCACGAGGAACAGCGGAACTATATACGGCTGATATAAAAATCCGCTTATTGTGTTAATAACGCCGTGTATCGCTTCGATCATTCTATGAATACCTCTCTCATCTGTTATTTTGTCGAATTATTCGCGATGTTTACATTATAGACATACTTATGCGCAATTGCAAGCTTTTATGCCCATAAGCTTGCCGTTTCCGCGCAAATTTAAGCGCAATTTTCAAAATGCATCCGCCCGTGCGCTGCCGCTTGCTTGTCATTTGCGGGCAATAATGATATAATAATAAGCCTGAAAAGCAGCATAAAAGGGCGTTAAAAACATGAATTTATCCGAAAAAAAGCTTAATATATATTATTCGTTCCTGCAGATCGCCTACTGGGTCACGAGCGCCGTAGTTTTTTGCTTTACGACCGTATTTCTGCAATTTCGCGGCTATTCGAATTACGAGATCGGCATAGTGTTCGCCGTCGGCAATATCATAGGCTTTGTCAGCCAGCCGCTCATCGCCGGATATATAGATCGCAGCGACCGGCGCACGCTGCTCAGATGTATACGGATAACGGCCGTTCTCGCAGTGCTCCTCATGCTGGCGGTGTATTTCCTTCCGTCGGGCAGTATTTCACTCATTGGGGTCTATGCCCTGCTGGTTGCGGGAAACACGCTGCTCAATCCGCTGTGCATCTCCCTTAGCTTTTATATCGAAAGCTGGGGCTGCGGCATTAATTTCAGCCGTGCGAGAGCGCTCGGTTCGCTGTCGTTTGCAGTGTGCAATGTTATCCTCGGTATGCTCGTGCAGCGCGTCAGTGAAAACGCGGTACCGACGGCATTCATATTGTTCTCATCGCTGCTGGGATTGGCAACCCTGCTGTTTGTTCCTGTTGACAGAGCGCATCGCATCGCCGCTCCAGAGCGTCGTATGCAGTCAGCATCCGAAAAGCCGAGCGGCCTGCTGGAATTTGCGAGAGAGAATAAGCGCTTTATGCTCTTTCTGCTGGGTACGGCGACGCTCTATTTTACACACGGCATGATCGGCAACTATATGATAGAGTTTATCCGCAGCATCGGCGGCGGCAGCGAGGATATGGGAAATGTGCTCGCCTTTATGACGGTCGTGGAGGTTCCCGTTATGCTGCTGTTCGGTCGTTTGACACAGCGCTTCAGGTGCTCCTCCCTGCTGCGGTTTGCGGTAATAATGTTTACCGTCAAGGAGCTTATGATATACCTTGCCTCAAGTCTCCCCGCCCTGTATGCGGCCGAGGCGCTTCAGGCATTTTCCTTTGCGCTTTTCGTTCCGGCATCGGTGCGGTATGTTGACGAGGTCATTGCAAAGCACAACGCCGTCAAGGGGCAGGCCTTCGTAACGTCTATGATGACGCTCGGCAGCATATTTGCAAGCTACATAGGCGGCCTTCTGCTGGATACCTCCACGCCGGGGTTTACGCTGCTGGTCGGCGTTATCGTATCAGCCGTCGGAACGCTCATCATGCTAGGCGCAATACAAACAACAGAAAATTAAAAGATCAGCCCGGTTCTTGCGAACCGGGCTTTACTGTTTATTGCACCAGCAAAAATGCACCGAGGCATATCGCAGCGATGCCGAAAAGCTTCTGAACCGTCACCCGCTCGTGCAGCAAAAGAGCCGATAGGACAAGCGACCAGACGTATGTCAGAGAGGTCAGCGGATATATGACGGAATATGAGTAGCCGCGCAGAAGATATATATTCAGCAGCGCTCCCGCGAGATAAAACAAACCGCCGAGCCAGATCTGCGGCGTCGTGACAAGGCTTTTAAGCTTACTTGCCTTTGCCGAACCGCGTTTTAAAAATAGCGCCCCGAGTGAGCCGAAAAGAGTCATGAGCAAAACAGATAATATGAGCTTCATTTCTTCACCTCGCCGCGTACTATCAGCACAAGACCCGCGATGATGACCAGAACTCCGATCACCTTTGATACCGACAGCGATTCACGGAAAACCGCGCTTCCGATGAAAAGCGACAGCACATACCCGACGCCGAGGATGGGGTGGAGCACCGAAAGCTCGCCGTAGCGCAGAGCTGTGACCATAAGCACGGCGCCGACCGCATACAGCGCAAAGCCGCAGAGGAGCGGCAGGATCGCTCCGCTTGCCGACAGCTTCCACATCATCTGCCCAAGGCAGGTCGAAAGCGAGGATAAGAGCATCAGCGCCACACCGCGCATGATCGGATTCTTTGATATTTTTTCCTTCATCGGCTACACCAGATACAGCAGAACGACCGTCAGCATCGCAAAGGCCGCAATAAGCCCGAGCAGTACCTTGTCCTGAAAAATGACCTCTATCGGATCACCGTCGGAGTTGCCGTCAATGGTCAGGTAATACTTCAGGCACAGGCAGATGACCAGCGGAACCGTCCAAATAAGATGCGTCTGAGCATTTGCCGCGTCCGCCGTCCAGAGCGAATAGAATACTATTGCCAGAGTAAGGCAGATATTCATATTCCCCACCAAAAAATCATTATTGTAGTATTTGAGCACCTTGCGTGTTGTGTCGCTTTGCCGGCGAAGCTCGCCGCGGCGCTTGCCGAGGGCAAGATAGAACGAAACCGACACCACCGTGAGGTACAGCCAATTTGATATGACGATACCCGTTACCGCCGAGCCGAGCAGGACACGAAGCAAAAAGCCCGAAACGAGCAGTGCAACGTCAAGGACAGGTATATTCTTCAGTCCAAAGCTGTAGCCGATGTTAACGACAAGATATGCCGCTATGCACACCCATCCGTTTAACGGAAAACGCATAAATACAGCGATTGCTAATGTCAGGGCCAAAAGCACTGCGGCGAGGACGAGCGCCGGGGGAACGCCGACCGCTCCGCTTGCTATGGGGCGTTTGCACTTTGCCGGGTGCTGACGGTCTGATTCAACATCGCGAACATCGTTTATAATATAGATAAACGACGAAAGCAGGCAGAATGCCGCAAAGCCCGCGACGGCCTTTACAAGAAGCTCGCCTTCGAAAAAGCGCCCGCTGAAAAACAGCGGCAGCAGCACCAAAACATTTTTCAAATAATGCTTCGGACGCAGAAGTCTGATATAGTCTTTCATATAATCACCTTATTCCCCCGTGTCCGGCGGGGCAAATATTATCTTAAGGTCGCCGGGCTCTTCATAATAATACGCATACTCTATTTTCGAGGTATCCGCGTCCCAAAGCCAGCTGCTGTCTGCATAAGCCGGCACCATGACCTCAACGGCATTGCGGGCAAGAGCCTCCTCGATCAGCTTACGCTGCTGCATATCGGTCTTGTGAAGCGGATAATAGATCGACGCGTAAAGCGCCGCAATACCCAAAAGCAGGCATGTGCAGGCCGGATATGCATACCTGAATTTAAGCTTGAGGCCGTCAAGAAGGCTCATTGCGGCAGCCAGCTGAAAAATGTAAGACACATACAGGCAGCGCGGACCTATGGGATTAACAAAAAGGAGCGGAAATGCCGCGCACAGCGAGGCCAGCAGAAAATACATTACTTTTCCCCTCGCCTGACCTGCTCTGCGGACAATTGCCGCAGCGCTGAGAACATACCACGCGATACAAATAATCGCCGTAACGATATTGCTCAGCTCTCCGAGCAGCAGACAGGCACAGCATACGAGCATGGCAGCGAGGTTTATAATATCTGCTGGCTTGTGCTTTGATCGGATAATGTGCGCTCCGAGCAGGACGGTTATAGAGCAGTAAAGCACGGGGCAGTCAGCGATCAGACTGTGCAGCACGGTGCCGCAGTTATTTCGAGCCGCCGTGAGCAGGCCGCTCAATCCGTTTGACGCGCCGACCTGATAGCTGCCGCCATGCAGAAGCATGTCCAGATATGACGGGGACGTGAGCAGCAGCACAGCTCCCGAAAGCGCGCCTATAAAATACCACACGAGCGCTGCCGAAAGCCTTTTATGCCGCACAAGCTGAAGAACATTCAATATGCCCGCAGCGCAGAGTACATAAAACGTGATGTTTTCAACAAAAAGCTGGGACGCAAAGCCAAGGAAGAGCAGCGCGGCACAGCGAGCCTTGCCCGCTTTCATCTCCTGCCCCGCAAAAACCTCCGGCATAAGCGCCAATGCGCCCAAAGCCAGGGCTACCGGCGGAACATAGTTAAAGTACCCCGCCGCCCACGGATATATCTCGCGAAACATTTCACGCGGCAGCGCGAGAACGGCCGCGGCACAAAGCAGCAGTCCGGAGGCTTTGCGCAAGCCCGAAACGCGGGCAAGCAGCATAATAAGGCCGAGTGTTATCACGGTGCGCATAATGTCCCGCACTATCGGTCGGCTGCCGGCAGTATACGCGAGAACATTGCCGAGTATGCGGCCGTTTGTCGTGCTCCATTTCTGTGAGACCGTCCTCAGCAGATCGCCCATGCCGCTCATTGATGCTCCCAGCCCTTCACGATACCAGTCGTCTCCCGTGAGCGGGAAAATGCTGAAAAGGGCGAAAAGAACCGCAGTCAAGAGCGCAGCGGTAAGATAATATTGTATTTTAAGGCTTTTAGACATCCTGATATCCTCATTCGCGGCAGCTGTTATGAGCTCTCTCAAGGGTGCTGCCGCCGCGAAAATTATACCTGATATTACGCATATATTCAAGTTTTTATGGATATAACATCCTAACAATAATATGCACCGCCAAAGCTGCTGCAAATCGGCAAAAAGGCTTGCCCGCTCGGGCAAGCCTTCGACCTTCTGTCACGCAATAACCTTAAACGGCGAGCTCTCTGCGCTAAACGGTATATAGCTCATTTTCGCCTTGACAAGGCTCTTTGCGATGCCGTTGTAGACAAGTCTGTATGTACCACCGTCAAAGCTATCGCCATTTATAAGCCAGCCGACCGTAGCCGTCCAGCCGTCGCGTGCGGAGCTTACGCAGCGGAAGGTGGTATATGGATCTGTGTCCGTGAGAACTGTGACCCATTCATCTTCATCGATTTGCTTCTGAACCTCCATCGATGCACACAGCACGAAACTTAAAAGAGCTTTCAATAGTTTTTTCATCCTTTATTCCTCCTTTTCAGTAGTTTATCATAAAAAAAATACAGTGAGCAATAGTCAAATTATCAAGCCAAGTGCAAAAGGAGGACATCTCAGCAATTCTTTTATCTGCTTTGCGTCACCACTGTTCCTTTCTGTCCTCATTGCATCCGGAGATACTCTTCAGAAAACAAAAATCTTCTTTTTCCTATCGCAGCTTTATAGTTCTCTTTTCTCTCATTTTCCCGGCACACGGAGGTATGCCAACACATATTCTCTCATCCTCATGTCGCATTTCCCCTTATATGATATGCGATATGCGGAAAAAGCAGCAGCCTCGGAGGATGCCATCCTCCAAGGCTGTTGTTATATCTCCAAGACTCTGATAAGGTCGTGCCGCCTAACATGCAGCACAAATACGATCTTCGAGGCAAGCAGTTAAGCATAACAGGAGCATCGTAAATTGTCAATGCAGCGCCTTTGTGGGGCAGACCTTCGTGCATTCGTAGCAGAGGATGCACTCTGTCCCGTTTTTTCTCTTGCGGGACTCCTTGTTGACCTCCACGTTCATGGGGCAGACCCTCAGACATTTTCCGCAATGAATGCACTTATCCTCATCGCAGTGGACGCGCAGCAGGGAAAAATAGCTCATGGGCTTAAGGAACACCGTGATGGGACACAGATATTTGCAGAATGCGCGGTTATCCTTGAACGCAAAGGCAAGCGCAATGCCTGCGATGTAATAGAGCGCGTTTCCGGCGAGGAACGGCCAGAACATGATTTGCTCAAGATGCACGACCTTCACCAGAAGCAGCCCGGAAACCAACGCCAATGATAATGCAAACATTACATAGCGCAGAACGCCCAGCTTTTCCTTTCGCGGCTTCTTCGGCTGCTTATAGGGCAGAAAGTCCAGCACCATAGCCGTCCAGCAGGCATAGCCGCACCAGCCGCGTCCGAACAGCAACGGGCCGAAAATCTTTGCTACCGCATAGTGAATGGTCGCTGCCTCAAAAACTCCGAGGAAGAGATAGTACCAGAAGCCCTCAATCTGCATATTCTCGCGGGAGATTATACCAAGATACAGCAGCATATAGCTGCCCACCGCCAGCTGCACAAAATGCCGAGCGCAGCGCTTCCCGGCGGTAAACAGCGCCGTCCCAAGTGCGAGACAGCAGCCTATGTAACTAAAATTAAGCAGATAGAACAGGTTGTCCTTGACAAGCCACAGCATGACCGCCACTGCTTCAAACAGCAGAAGCAGCAGGATCGACATGAGATATTTTGAAAATCCGCTGCTATTTTTCGTCCTTTTCCTTTTCTTCATTCTTTGTTTCCTTCTTCTTTACTTGCAGCGCTCCGAATACAGAGCCGCCGCATAGGCCTAAGGCAGCGCCGATCATCAGGCCAAATCCGATATTGTTACCCACAATCCCGAACAGGACTCCAAGACTCAGGCCGATGGCAAGGCCGTCGGCGCTGTCACCTGCAATATTTGCGTTCTTTTGTGAGTCCTTATCTTTTTGAGGCTTCATAAAAGTAAAATAATATGAAATGTAGGGACGGCGGCTCGCATGAGCCGCCGTCTCAGTCTCAGTCTAAGCACAGGTTCAAGCTTCTCAAAATAGTTTAGAATAAAAATACCAAAAATGCAGTAAGCAGTTTAAGCTGCTTGCCGGCAATTTCTATAGCCGCAGCCCCTTTATATCCTTAATGCGTGAGAGGATCATATTACAGCTGCAGCTGACAACTCCGGGCAATGCGTCAATTACTGTGTGCAGAAAAATCTCCATTTCTTCAGCGGAGGCTGCAACAGCGTGGACATGCAGCTTGTTTTTTCCCGTCACGCGGTAGATCTGCGTTACGGTATCGTTTTGATGCAAGGTCTCTGTGACCTCTGCCAGACAGCGTGGCGTTGTCTCGATTTCAAAATAGCAGGAGACTGCGCCGCTGATCTTCTGAGGATTGATAACGGTCGTATATTCCTCAATAATGCCTTTCTGCTCCATAGCCTGTATTCTGGCTTTTACCGCAACTCTTGAGATGCCGATTTTATCACCGATATCGGAATAGGAAGAGCGTGCGTTTTCTATCAGCAGCCGCACGATCTTTTGATCCAAGCCATCCAGTCCGTCCAAGTACATACTGTTTCCTCCGCAAATCAGATTTCTCCATGATCTTTATCTCTGATGATACCACCGTTCCTTCAAAAAGTAAATGATATGTTGACAGGTCGGATTATAAACGCTACAATACTTACGAAATGCAGTTTTTAACTTACGATACGGAGGCAAGTCATGAACCGCGATTTAACACGAGGCCCTGTCACCAAGTCTATGCTGCTGTTTGCCATCCCCATGATTTTGGGGGATCTATTGCAGCAGTGCTATAACATTGCCGACACGCTGATCGTCGGGCAATTTCTTGGGCGCGATGCTCTTGCAGCGGTCGGCTCAGCCTTTACGCTGATGACCTTTCTGACCTCCATCATCCTTGGCCTGTGCATGGGGAGCGGCGCGCTGTTTTCCATGCGCTTTGGGCAGCGGGATGAGAAGGCCCTTTGTGAGAACCTCTGTGCATCGTTTTTCTTTATCGCATTCGTTACCGTACTCCTGAACATCTTATCGTTTGCCTGTCTGGACGGGCTTTGCACATTTCTTCGGGTTCCCGCCGAGGTCTGGGGCGATATGCGGGAGTATCTGCTTGTGATTTTCATAGGGATCCCCGCCGTTTTCCTGTATAATTTTTTTGCGTCCTTCCTTCGGGCGGTGGGTAATTCCGTTGTGCCATTGGCATTTCTGGCTGTTTCCGCTGTGTTGAATATTGCTCTTGATCTTTGGTTTGTGATCGGACTAAATAGGGGCGCTGCCGGAGCTGCGGAGGCAACCGTGATCGCCCAGTATGCTTCCGGCATCGGCATCACTCTTTTAACCCTTGCACGTTTTCCACAGGTGCGCTCGGTATGGAAATTCTGCTGTCTGCGGCGCGGACGTATACGGGAGATTGTCTCCTTCTCCACGCTGACCTGCGTGCAGCAATCGATCATGAACCTCGGTATCCTTATGGTGCAGGGACTTGTCAACAGCTTCGGTCCCGTCGTGATGGCTGCCTTTGCCGCCGCCGTAAAAATCGACGCCTTTGCCTATATGCCGGTGCAGGACTTCGGCAACGCCTTTTCCACATTTATCGCCCAGAATTACGGTGCAAAAGAGAGCGTGCGAATACGCGCAGGGCTGAAAAGCGCCGTGTGTATTTCCATGGCTTTCTGTGTGGTCATTTCCCTGCTCGTCTGTGTCTTTGCCAAACCGCTTATGGCGATTTTCGTGGACGCCGGAGAGACCGCGGTCATTCAGGAGGGCGTGCGCTATCTGCGTATAGAAGGTGCATTTTACTGCGGCATCGGTTGCCTGTTCCTGCTTTATGGCTTGTATCGTGCGTTGGGGAAACCGGGCATGAGTGTGGTGCTTACCGTCATTTCGTTAGGTACTCGTGTCGCGCTGGCCTATCTGCTATCTGCTGTCCCCTCCATCGGCGTGACCGGCATCTGGTGCTCAGTTCCGATCGGCTGGGCCTTGGCGGATTTCGTTGGTTTACTCTGCTACAGGGCTCGAAAGAAGGAGCTGCTTTCCTGTACAATGGTATAATCGGATACCTCTTACTTATTCCCTGTATTACCCATTAATATTCGCGCCCTCAAAGTGTCTATCTTTTAAGGTGCCGTATCAAGACCTTGGGCTTAGATTATATAAACTTCTCATTATCTATTCAGTATGCCTTGGTGCTGCACTTAGCCGTTTCTGTTGATGAACACGAAGTCCGATTAGCCATTGATATGACTGACACTTTTTATACCGGTTTCTTCTTGGAACTTTTTCTCCATAAGGAAAGCTTGCTTGACTCCTTCGGTCATTGGAATTTCTCGCGCACCTCTTGCAAAGCAGAAAGAAGTACGGTATAATATGACCGAACAAACTAAAACGGTCATATTTAAGGAGGTGCAAGCTTGGCTTTTACCGATTACGAGACCGAGCAGCTCCGCAAGGCATTGCTGAAAGAAACGAGACATTGTGCTGTCACACTGGGGATGAAGAAAACCTCCGTGGATCAGCTGACAAAGGCGGTCGGCATTGCGAAGGGCTCGTTCTATAAATTCTACGAGTCCAAGGAAATGCTTTTTTTCGCGGTTTTGGAGAACATTCACTCCGAGCTTTACGGGGTAGCCGACCATGCACTGAGCGAAACTGACGGCTTGCCGCCGTCGGAGCGCGCGGCAGAGGCGGTTCTTGCCGTCTGCCGGCGGCTGTCCGATACCGGCGACATGGTTTTCATTGAAAACGATGCGAAGCTGCTTTTGCAGAGACTGCCGGAGGATGTTAAAAACGTGCATTACCACGACGGTGAAACACACATCCGTCAGCTGTTGGAGAAGCATGACCTTATGCCTAAGTGCGGCGCTTCCTTGGCTGCCGCGACGGTGCGGGGACTGATTCTCACCGTTTCGCACAAAGAACAAATAGGAGAACTGTACCCGCAGGTGCTGGAAACGCTGGTGTACGGCGCTTGCAGGGAGTTATTTAAATAAGCGGAAGGCCGCAGAGATGCGGCTTTTCCATGACGGCTTAGTTAGCCGCGTCTAACCAAGCCGTGCATGTGTATCGCTTAGATGAAGCTTACGATGGGAGGAGTGACAGCGATGCGAGAACACAAGAATTTCTGGGACAAAAATGCCGGTCGGTACGACCGCTTTATGCGAAAGGATCGGGCGGCGTATGAGGAGATGTATGAGCTGATCCGGCCACTTGTGCGGCACAAAATAGTGCTTGAGTTGGCCACAGGCACGGGGGCGATTGCCAAGCACATCGTAAACGCGGCGGCGCACATCGAGGCGACGGACGCCTCCGCGGAGATGATCGCAGAGGCAAAGCAGGATAACCGCTCGGCGAAGCTGCACTTTTCCGTGCAGGATATGTTCCGCCTGCCCTATGCGGATAAGTCCTTCGACGTGGTGATCGTGTCTAACGCACTGCATATCGTGCCGCAGCCGGAAAAAGCCCTTGCCGAGATTCGCCGGGTGCTGAAAGACGATGGCGTGTTGATTGCGCCGACCTTTACCCACGCAGGGAACTCGTTTACCGGCAAGGTCAGGGCATTTTTCATGAAGCTGGCAGGCTTCCCTCTCCACAGCAGGTGGACGAGCGAGGAATACCTGCGCTTCCTAAGGCAGAACAGCTGGACGGTGCGGAAAAGCGTTGTTCTGAAAGCCTCATTCCCATTGACCTATGCCGAGTGTGTAAAAATGGAGGTGTGATATGTCATTCTTTGAAAACACCCGCAAGCCCGTAGGCCTTGGCGGGAAAATCATGGTCGCCATGATGAACGTTGGGCACAGCGCCGTTGCCCGGTGGGGACTACAATTTCTGAATGCCGCGCCGGACGCCAAGGTGCTGGACTGCGGCTGCGGCGGCGGCGCGAACATCAAGAGACTTCTGAAAAAATGCCCGCAGGGCATCGTGAAGGGCATCGACTATTCGCCCGTCAGCGTGGAGAAATCAAAAAAGGTCAACGAGGCCGCCGTTACAAAAAGACGCTGCGATGTGCTGTGTGCGAGCGTAGCGGAGCTGCCGTTTGAATCTGAACAGTTCGATGCCGTCACTGCCTTTGAAACGGTCTATTTCTGGCCTGACCTGCCGCAATGCTTTAGGGAGGTCTATCGGGTGCTGAAGCCCGGCGGGACATTTCTCATCTGCAATGAAAGCAATGGCGACACGGACAAGGATGAGAAGTGGACAGAGATCATCGGCGGCATGACCATCTACAAGGACATTGAATTAAAGGCATATCTGGAGCAGACGGGTTTTCACGATGTCCAGATACACAAAAAGAAAAGCTGGCTCTGTATCACAGCGCGGAAATGAGGGAGAAGCAGACAGATGAAGGACAAGAAGCTCCTATTTGACCGCAAATGCCATGTGCTGTATTCCCGGCCCTGCAAGAAGGAGATTCTGAAGGCGCATCCCGAATACAGAGACGAGGCGGGGTTCAGGAGAAACAAATAATACTGCAATGCAAAGGCGGTGAGACAAATGGAAACCTTTCTTGGAATCATGATCCCTTTCTTGGGAACAGCACTGGGCGCGGCCTGCGTGTTCTTTATGAAAAAATCATTCGGTGTTTCGGTGCAGCGCGCCCTTGCGGGCTTTGCCGCCGGTGTGATGGTGGCGGCGTCGATATGGAGTCTGCTGATCCCCGCCATAGAGCAGTCGGAGGGCATGGGCAAGCTGTCCTTCATTCCTGCCTTTATCGGCTTCTGGGTCGGCGTGCTGTTTTTGCTCCTGCTTGACCATGTGATTCCCCACCTTCATGTGGGAAGCGATCAGTCGGAGGGCCCGAAAAGCAGGCTGGGCCGCACCACGATGATGGTGCTGGCGGTGACACTGCATAACATCCCGGAGGGCATGGCGGTTGGCGTGATGTATGCGGGCTTCCTCGCGGGGAACGCTCAGATCACGGCGGCCAGCGCGCTTGTCCTGTCCCTTGGCATCGCCATTCAGAATTTCCCGGAGGGAGCCATCATCTCCATGCCGCTGCGGGCGGAGGGTGAGAGCAAGAGCAAGGCATTTCTCGGCGGCGTACTCTCCGGCGTGGTGGAGCCCATCGGTGCAGTGCTGACGCTTCTTGCGGCACAGCTCGTGATCCCGGCGCTGCCGTATTTTCTGAGCTTTGCGGCTGGCGCCATGCTCTATGTGGTAGTGGAGGAGCTGATCCCGGAAATGTCACAGGGAAAGCACTCCAACATCGGAACGATTTTCTTTGCCGCCGGCTTTAGCGTCATGATGACGCTTGATGTGGCGCTGGGATAGGCGCGGAGGTGCTGGACGGAAACAGATGCTCCGAGAGCTGCTTGTCCGACATTTCCTCCGGCAGCGCCATTGCGGGCCGCAGTTCGCTGCGTGCTGCAGTGTTGCTGCCACAGTGTTCCGAGCGCACCGGCAGCTTGACGCGATTTCGCTCTCGTTGAGTCCCAGACTGTGCGGTCGAGGTGCAAAATCTCGCACGGAATGCTCACAATATTTCAGAATGGTTCGGAATCGCTGCCAACCTTGCTTTCCGTGATAACCCTTGTGGGCAGGAAGTTCATGGCGCACCTTCATCCGGCTGGGGTTTTCACCCCCGATCAGGAATGTACCTGTTGAATGTCTATTCGATTTTCAAGGTTCGTGAGGTTTTCGCCCTCACTAACCAACTGGGAAATTTTTTTCGATTTGAACGAACCAAATTTGGATTTTTTCAAAAAAAAATTTCTGACCGCCTTTCAGGGACAAAAAAAGCCCGCTGACCGAAATCAGCGGGCTTAAATCATATGAACGTGTCGTTGTCTATCGGAACTTGTCTGCAATCGCAGAATTGGGGACGCATTTTTGGCGTAAGCTCGGAGTAAATTGGCATAAGTTGTGGCGTAAGCACCGACAATTTAAAGACAATCAATACAGCTTTGCGCCTGCCGGAATGTGAGGATCGACCATCAGCAAATGGAGCTTTTCTTCGCCGTTTTCGTGATGCACGGCGGAGATGAGCATACCGCAGGAATCAATGCCCATCATCGGGCGAGGCGGCAGGTTCGTTATGGCGATGCAGGTCTTTCCAACCAGCTCCTCCGGCTCATAATACTCGTGAATTCCGCTCAAAATGACCCTATCTGTGCCGGTTCCATCGTCCAAAGTAAACTTCAGGAGCTTTTTGGACTTCTTCACAGCTTCGCAGGCCTTGACCTTCACGGCACGGAAATCGCTCTTGGAGAAGGTGTCAAAATCGACCTGATCCTCAAACAAAGGCTCAATCTGAACATTGGAAAAATCAATTTTTTCTTCCACAACGGGAGCCGTCTGAGCAGCCTCCGCAGGAGCCGAAACTTCCTTGGAAACCTTCTTGTCAGAGTCGAGCGGCTTCATTGTGGGGAATTCGTGCATACTGTGACTTTCTCCCGATATCTTCTCGCCAGTCCATAATTTGTGTGTCCAAACAGTATTTCCGTAGTATAATCCCAATTTTTCAATAACACATTTGCCATTGGGGTGTAACTCATGTGGTAAGGTGGTAATCTCTTGGGGACAGAGCCACATACCACCTATATAAATAGTGTATCATTTTTTCTGAAGACACACAAGACATTTTATACTCGATAATTCTCCATAAGTCAAGAAATTCCTTTTCTTTACCGCTATGTATATAGCAGCTTGTCTATAATCCGCATCTGTCATCAGGTCCGATACAATTTATTTTTCCACTAAGTGGAACTACATCTGTAGTTCCTCTTTATTATTCTCAGACAGTTTGGTGGAAATACCATTTTCTCAGGTAATCAATCTCTTTCTCGCTGTCTGAGTCTATGTATAAATGAGCCTTTGCAAAAGCCTGCTTGATTTCGTGTGCCAGCTCGATTGGCTCCTTTTTCCGCACTTCAATCAGCTGGATTTTTCTTGCCGCACACATGTACTGCATCACCTCGATGACCTTTGCTCCCCTGTCAGTTTCCCTGCTTGGAAAAGTGAAAGCCAAGTTGACTTCCGGTAGGAGGACATCCAGAAGTGTTCCAATCGTCTTTTCATCGTTGACCGAAACTTTTGTACCACACCGTTTGGCATACACCATCACAAGCAGCCGTGGCAGAACCTGTACAAATTCCTTTTCGCAGTAGATGCAGCGCGCCCCTTCCACCGCTCGGCTAAACACCTTGTCTTTCCATTTATGACCACAAGCACCTTTCCACCAAACCGGATATTGGGATAACCTCGATATCTCCGTTGGTTTTCTTTCATTAGCGTCATAGTCCCACTCCAAGACAAGTTCCGGGTCAGTTGTAGCCAAATCATTATATCCCGCAAGAACCGCTCTTTGCGTACACACAGGGCATTTCAGGCCATGCACTCTGGATTTGATTACGGCTTTGTATTCGTACCCACAGGTGCCGCATTTCCACCAGACATTCTTGGTAGATCGCTCGTTCACATCTTCCGGCAACAGTCTTCCATTTTTCTCAGACCATTCCCGCGACAGCTCCGGATAACAAGAAGATAAGTCATTAAATCCTTTCATCAGCTTTAGCCCGCTGCAATAGGGACACTTACTCCCGCCTGCTCTCGTTGAGATCAGCGTATTCCATTCATGTCCAAGTTTGCATCTCCACCATGCTTTCTGATTGGAAAATACCATTACCTTATCCGGGTGTAATGGAGCATTGCGCTCAGACCACTCATCTGCCAGCTCTGGACGCTGCGAAGCCAGATCATTATATCCCGCCAGCACTTGCCGATGACTGCAATAGGGACAACCATTCCCGCCCTCCGTCCTGCTCTTTATCGTGGCTAACCACTCATGTCCCTTTCGGCATCTCCAATAAGCTTTCTTATGAGATCCGGCGCTGACCATTTGAGGATCAAGTGGCCGATTTCTTTCCGACCATTCCGCTGCAATCTCTGGATAGTGGGTAGCCAAATCATTGATGCCCGGTACGATTCGCACTCCTGCACAAATTGGGCAGCGTTCACCGGCAGAGCGTGCTTTCACGCTGGTCTGCCATTCATGCCCGCATGACCCTTTCCACCATACCAGTTTCTTAGAACCATAAGATATCTGCATCGGTGTCAGCGGCAGGTTCCGTTCCGACCACTCTGCCACAAGCTCCGGATGCTTTTCTGTCAAACTGTTCTTCATATATTCCTCCTGCCTTTTCCACATAATCACCCATCTCCAGAAATAAACGGGTTCTGTAGCATCCATGCTCACAGAACCCGTTTTCTTTACGCCCCTTCCATATAGGCGCTGAATGATTTCAGCTCATTCTTTTTCAGTTCGTTTGTCACATCGATATAAATGTTCATCGTGGTTGACACATCTGCGTGTCCCAACACATCCTGAATCACTTTAATGTTGGTTCCCGACTCGCATAACCGTGTTGCAAATGTGTGCCGCAGACTGTGACAGCTAAAGTCCGGCAGAAGTGTCGGTTCTTTACCCGGAACCGCATTATCAAGGATTTCCCCATTGCAATCCCGCATGATACGCTTGATTGCCTTATTCAAGGTGCTTTGGCTTTGCACCATTCCAAAGCGATTCACAAAAACGAAATCATCATATCCGTCGATGCGGTCGATACTGGAAATTCCCACTTCTTCCTGATACTCTCGCTCCATCTGAAAGGCATTTTTCACTTGATCTGTCATTGGAATCGTGCGTTCACCCGCTTTTGTTTTCGGCGTGTTAATGCTGTAGTAGCAACCATGTTCATCACGATGATTATAATAAACGAGAGTATGGTTCACACTGATTAGCCCCTCATCGAAATCAATGTCCCTCCAACGCAAGCCGGTAATCTCGCCAACACGCATTCCGGTATTCGCCATGATGTAAAACACCGGGTACCAATGCCGGTATTTTGGTTTTTGCATCAGGTATTCCAGAAAGATTTTTTCCTCTTCCATTGTAAGTGCCTTTCTTTTTTCAGAATCCATACAATGGGCTTGTTTCAGTTCCTTCAACATATTGTCAGTTGGATTGTTTCTGATGTAATCATCATCGACAGCAACCTGAAACACCTGATGCAATACATTATGAATCCCATCAATCGTAGAGATTTTCAGAATTTTCTCATCTGCCAGCCGGTTATAAAAACCTCGCACATCCGACTTTTTTACTGTAACTAATCGTTTTTTTCCGAATGTCGGTCTAACAAACATCTCATACATGTAAATGTAGTTTTTCATGGTGCTGTCTTTCACGCCACGTTTCAGATTACACCAGAGGTCAAAGACATCATTCACAGAAAGTGCTTTCACATCTGTCTTGATTCCATCGTGCCGATCCACAATGACCTGTTCTTCATATTCTCGCAGCTTGTCCAATGTCGGAGCATATACTGAATGCCGTTTTCCATCTCTTGTAGTCCAACGATACTCGTATGTCCCATTCTTCCTTTGGATTTCACCTGTTTTCAACCGAGTACGCTTATCGTCAAAGCGTACTCCGCTGTTCGCCGTCTTTTTTGCTGTGCGTTTTGCCATATGTCACTCCTGATTCTCTTCATTTTCAGCTGAGACTTCATTCTCCAAATACTCCTCGAGCATCTCACGCTTCAAAAGCCGCCTTCTCCCAGCCCACAAAACGAATGAATTGTAAATGCCATCAGACAGTTTTCTCAGCGTTTTCTCGTCTAATCCGGTATAGGACATGGCCTCTTCAAGTGATAAATACACTCTTTTGTCCAATGGAATCGTCAGCGTTTTTTCTTGCTTCATTTGCTCTCCACCACATCCTCTTTCATCAAACGGAAAATGCATTGTCCAGATATTCCTTCAGCTTCTTGCGCTTTAGCAACCGCTTTGTTCCAATCCACAACACAAAGTCACAGGACTCCGAGTCCGAAATCTCACGCAGCTTTGCTGTACCGATGCCAGTATAAGCAGCCGCTTCATCAACTGATAAATTACTCTTTTCCCAAATGGGAACCATCTCGTATGCCTTCCGAGACATCCAATCATCTCCTTTACCTCATTTTTTCTTGTAGTCCGCTTAAATCGAAAATGCACTGTCCAAAAAACGGTCCAGTTTCTCGCGTTTCAACAAGCGCTTTGTCCCAACCCACAACACGAAATCACAGGAATCCGCATCTGATAATTCTCGAAGTTTTGTCATTCCAACACCGGTGTAAGCAGCAGCTTCTTCAATCGTCAGATTATCTCTTTTCCACACCGGAATCTCATCGCTCTTTTTTCTTGTCATCATTTCAACTCCCATCTTTACACGCTCGCCCTTCATAGTGAAAGTACATTCAGCTTAGCGGTTTCCTCAACCATTCGCCATTCTGCGAATCAGCGCCGCCGCTTGGATTTACACACTTGTATTAGATGGAAAACCTGTTCTCTAAGTACTCATCTAACTTTTCCCGCTTAAACAAGCGTTTTCTACCATTCCACAAAACGAATTCGCATTGATCCGAATCTGATATCTCTCTTAGCTTTGTCATACCAACGCCCGTATAGGCCGCTGCCTCCTCCACGGTCAAATTGACTTTCTTCCAGACCGGTATAGATGTATTACGATCAGCCATGGCACTCACCACTTGTCAAGCTTCGCAACCCTAAGCTGATTGCTGTGGCCGTATCGACTTGCATCATTGTGTCATGATCTGCGCTGCATACATATCCGCGCAACCGACGCCTGTCAATCGTTCGAATCTGTTCAAGCAATACAGTCGAATTACGCGGGAGCCGTGTTGCTCCATGAATCTTCACATGAGTCGGCAACATCGACTTATTCCCCTTGCTCGTTAGTGGAGCAACGATGATCGTTGGGCTGTGCCGATTCCCTACATCATTTTGGAGAACCAAAACTGGCCTAACCCCATTTTGCTCAGAGCCAACACCGCCCGTCAGTTCAGCGAAGAACACATCTCCTCGCCGTATCGTGTTATAGTTTTCCATTTAATCAACTCCTTCGGTAGTTCACTGAGAAACCTCTCACTTCTCTACCGCAGCACGAAAGGCTCGAAAATTAACCCCTCCCAAAAAATATTCTGAATTTTTGTGCAATTTTCATCTCAAATACTCTTTCATATATGCCCTGAACAATTTTTTCCATTTAGCAACTGTCACATTTGATACTCCGTATTTCTCCGTAAATTCTTTCATGCTCTGACGGTTTTGCCCTTGAAGAAAAACATCCAGCATATCCGTCCCCCAATAGCGCCATTCTCTCAATTCCGAGCGCAGCGCAGACATTCGTTCCTGATTCACCACATAGTCCTCTAAATTGAATTCACTTGCTAATGTTTCCTTCAACGCATCTGCTTCTCCATTTAGATTCGCAGCATCCAGCGAAATATGCAAATATGCGGCTTTGCTTTTACGATTACGATACTTAGCACTCTGTTCACGGTGCCACTCTTCATACTTCTCTCGCGTCACTTCGATGAACATGCAATCCAGTTTTCCGCAGTCATCGAAACTGTCCCTGATAAAGTATCTGCGTTGTTCTTTCGGCACAGTCCGGTTGTACTGCAAAATCGCATTCCATTCCTCCGCAGTCGCTGTTCTCAGGGTCTGGTTTCCATTGACAAAGTCCTCAAATATCAGATATGTACTTTTCATCTTGTAATCTCCTTTGAAATTTTTTGAAAAAATCAAAGAAGATCACGGATATGCGGCGATCAGCGCCAGCCAATAATAAACGCTCATTTCGTTCCTTTCTGGAACCAAATGAGCGCAAAAAAGCCACCTGATCTGCTAACCTACGCCACAATGATCGAACCATGCTTTCTAAAGCACAGGTTGCAAATCAAGTGGCGCAATGGAAGTCAGCACATCAAGTGGCTCCGGGGCACAATCTTGTTACTCCATATTCAATTCAATCCGCTTATGCGGTATGCAGCCGGAACGCAATCGGCGGAAACACTACTTCCTCGCCGCAGTTCGGGCACTTTGCTCTCGAAGGGCCGTGTGCCCCACGATACAAAATCTCGATCTTATGCTCACAATACGGGCAGAGCCGCGCAACGCTTGTACCGAAAGCAGCCATGCTGAACTGGATCTTCAGTTCCTCCTGCTCTGCTTTCACCTGCGCATACCGTTCCGGGTTCTGTGTCCTTACATCAAGTCTTGCCATATTGAAATACCTCCTCTGGAAATCTATCCATCCGCCTGTTCAGTCATCACAGAAAATATCGACTAAACTGTACGGATTGTTCAGGTCATTTCGCTCCACCAGCCCCAACTGCTTCATACGAATCGCCAGTGCGGTTTTGGAAACGCCCATTTTATCTGCAATCTGTGAAAACACTTCATACTGTTTTGGTGCAAATACGCGATTGACCATCCGCATCTTCTCGCTCAAGCCAAATTCCCGCATATGCTGCAAGATCAAATCTTTCGGCATTAACACAGCTGAGGTCAGCATATTCGTCCGCCATTCTTCCCAGTCCGGTGTTCTACTCCGCTGTGACGAACGCAGGCTGTAATAAACTCTGCGCTGCCGAACACCTAAATAGGTTTCTGGATACAGCATCCCATACACCAGATGACACGCCTCGTGCATTAGCGTGAAATTGTGACGTCCAGCATTTGCGTCCTCACTTCTCAAACTTTCATCTATGAAAACCGTCTTACCGTCCAAAGGCACATACACCGGCTGCTCTGCATCATCAAACACTTTGACCTCAACCGGAAACATACAAGTCAGGCCCAGCACATACCCAAACCGCGATAATTTGTGATATGCGATCTGGAGGCCAAGCACATTGCTTGTCACAATTTCAGGGTCGATTCTCGTTACCGTTTGATTCTGCTGCACACAATAGCGGCGATACGCCTGAACGATCCGTCCGGCAATTCTTTCGATTTCTTGTACTGTCAGATACGGCATAGGCAGCGCCTCCTACACATGGAGGTTTTTGGCTTCAACAAACCACAAGCCTTCATCTTCAAAGAGGAATGTACGATGCTGTCCGATCCGGATGGAGTACCGAATGCCGGTTCCTCCGACTTTACTGGCGGCGGCCCTCTTTCTTCCTAACACCTGGTCGATCTCATAGGTCTTGCCATCGGAGAACTTGATGGATAGCGGTATACTGCCGCCATCCTTCGTATGGCGCACCAGGGTATCTACATAGACCTTTTCCCAATTTACTGTCTGTTCCATAGTCTTTACTCCAAAGATTTATCTTTTTTCCTATTGATACATCAATCCTGGCATTCTTACACTATCGCGTCCATCATCCGGCATCTTCAGATTGCCAAGCAGGCCGGCATATGTTAGAGATTTTTTGCCGAAACGACGACGCAGATCTTCAATCGCATCCTCCAGCCGAACTCTGCGATCTCTCCGCTCATAATCGACCATCAGCGAAAGCTGCTCTTCCGTTGTCTGAGGTATCAGATCGATTGCGCGAATAGTGATTGCGCGAACTTTTTCGGTCCACACATATCGTTCCTTGAATAATTGGAAGCCTGCTGCGGCAATTTCAGACGGCAGTTGCGTTTTGAACGGCAGCTTGCACTGATACTGAGTGCTGTATAGGCTATTGTTTCGCACAGAAATCTGAACACCGGTTGCTGACAGCTCATGCACTCGCAGACGATGACCAACATCCTGACTCAACTCCAGCAGAACATGAAATACTTCTTCCTCGTTATTAAGATCCGTTGTACAGGTAATTCCATGCCCTATCGACTTGACTGGGCTGACAAAGTCTTTCTGCATCACGCGAGACTCGTCCGTACCGTTTGCATATCTCCACAGCTTCAGGCCGTTGATGCCGAACATATATTTCAGCGTGCTCGGCTCCGTTGCAGCCAGGTCGCCAATCGTCTTGATGCCATACCTGTCCAGTTTCGCTGTTGTAGCACTGCCTACATAGAGCAGCTCTGATGCAGCCAGCGGCCAAATATTCTCCTTGAAGTTCTGTCTGGTAATTACAGTGATTGCGTCCGGTTTCTTCAGGTCACTACCAAGCTTGGCAAATATCTTATTGAACGACACGCCGATACTTACCGTCAGGCCCAGTTCTTCTCTTACAGATTTCCGCATCTCCTCTGCGATCTCCAAGGGTTCCCCATCGCAACCGGTCACATCCAGCCAGCACTCGTCCATTCCAAACGGCTCCACCAAATCTGTGTAACGGTAATAGATTTCATGTGCTAATCTTGAATACTTCAAATATTGGTCATACTGCGGCGGAACGAGAATCAAATCCTTGCATCGCTGCTTTGCCTCCCAGTTTACCATGCCGGTTTTAACTCCAGCTCGTTTCGCAAGCTCAGACTTTGCCAGAACGATTCCATGCCGATTTTCGGTTGAGCCACACACCGCAACTGCTTTTCCTCTCAGTTTTGGATTAAGCATCATTTCAACCGATGCATAGAACGAGTTCATGTCACTATGCAGTATCGCGCGGTCAGCACTCATGTCATTCACCTCGCCTTCTGTGCTTCAAGCATATCATTTCTTTTCGTGATATGTCAACCGTACATTTGTATCGTTATATTCAATTTTTCTTGACAGCACTCTATCCAGCTTTTATAATATAAGCATAAACACAGAGGAGGAGCAACCTATGAAAGCGGCCAACCGTTCCAGCAAAATCATCAATTTCAGAGACTTCCATACCGGCTATAATGCCGTTTCCGAGAGAGAAGATAATATCATCGGTCGAAAAATTGCAGATTTCCGTGCTGCAAATAGAATGAGCCTGACTGATTTGCGCATACTGCTTGAAACCTACGGCATATCCATATCCAATGCTTCCATCAACAAGTGGGAAACAGGTGCTTCTGTCCCAAATATCTATCAGTTTGTTGCCGTCATGCAGGCTCTTGGTGTAGACGAAAACATCTCTTTCTTCACTCGCTCTGCCGCACAGCTTAACCCAGAGGGATTGCGGAAGCTGCACGATTATCGTGATGATCTGATAGCCACAGGAAAATACAAGCCTGCTACCATGCACGCCTTTGAAGAAGAATATGTCGATATGCAAATCAGCACTCTTTCCGTTTCGGCTGGTACTGGTACATTCCTCGACGAAGGCAATTTTGAGACAGTTTCCTTCCCCAAAAGCGCTGTTCCTGATCGAGCCGATTTTGGTGTTCGTGTCAGTGGCGATAGTATGGAGCCGGTTTATCACGATGGACAGATTGCATGGGTTCAGGAATGCAGCGAACTGTCCCCCGGCGAAGTCGGTATCTTCATGTATGACGGCGATGGCTACATCAAGAAGTATGATGAGCAGGAACCTTGCGAAGCCGAGCGCGACGAATTTACCGACAGCGACGGTTCGCTGCATATGCAGGCCGTTTTAATTTCGTATAATAAAAAATACAAGCCGAAGCTTGTATCTCCATTAGTCGGATTTTCTATTGTTGGTCGCGTACTCAACTAATCCCTATCACCCAGAGGAGGCTCTTGACTTGAATACTATTGCCCGTGTGCAGGAACTCGCTGACGAACGTGGTCTTACCCTTTGCCAGCTCTCTAAAATATGTGATTTGTCCGAAGCTACTATCCGCATTGCTAAGAAACGTGGCAATCAGTTAAGCGTAGATACCATTGAGCGCATCTGCGAGGCGCTGAACATGACTCTAAGTGAGTTTTTCGCTGATACTTCGAAAGTATAATATCAATCAGTCCAAGTCCGCTGAATCACATAATCGTGCTTTCAGCGGACTTGTATCGTTTGTGTAATTATCCTCCCAACAAATTTATTTGCTCAAACGCCCCTACCGTCAAGGAATTATTGGCAAAGCTGTACCTTGCAATCTATGTAATCAGTCGATCATTACTTTTTCATGGCTCTGCTAATGGCAATCAAAGCACAAGCGCCAATAACACCAACAATAGTATTTCCAATGATTCCCGTTCCACGCAAACCAATTACTCCGAGAAGGATACTCCCAAAAATTCCACCGATAATTCCTAGTCCAATGTTTCCAATTACCGTTAGTGCACTATTCATTATTTTTCCTGCGAGCCATCCAACAATGCCGCCAATAACAAGACTAACAATAATATTCATTTACACAACCTCTCTTCCCATTATGGTACATCAATCCATACTAAGCCTAATTCCACCAGAACGCTCTGAAGGCTGAATCATTACGGTAACCGGTTCTCCGCTGCTCCATTCAAAAGTGTACGACTCCCCAGAAGCCTGTCCGATAAGTGTCTTCCAATTTACGTCTGTCCTGATAGTCGGATCACAATTTCCCTGTCCTATCCAACATATAACAGCATCCGGATCCACTACAATTGTATTTCTAGTATCCACATTGCTAAGTACTATTGGGTTTCCATCCGAAAGAACGGCTACATATGCGTTTTTTCCTTTCCCAGTAAGGGTAGATGTAGCTAATCCTTTTTGTGACATAACGCCTACTCCAAGAAAGCGAACTTTATAGTCGCAATCTTGTGTGAAAGCAAGGATATTTTCCGATTCGACAGAAATGATCTCGCCGTAATCTAGCTTATAAACAACTACATGCTGTCCATAATTTGCATAATAAGTCACAGAGTCTCCGTTCATGATAACTTTCATAAGGGGCAAATTTTCGCCGGTCACTCTTCGAATTAGTGATCCCAGCGCAGCCTGTGCCAAACTATTCTGCGGGCCAAGCAGCACTTTTTCAAAGCGATAATTCTTATTCGGACTATCTCCAGCAACAAACGCACCTGCCTTTGTATATAGGATATCGCCGCCTGTACAGGTAACCTTCAATGTCAATTCGTTCAATATTTCAAACCTCAGCATACTTATAGCCTCCGATTATTCTATTTCTACGCCGTATATCGCACACTGTCCCGCAAGGTCATGATGAACACCATTACCCACAGGGTTGAATTTCCACTTTCCGTTATGCAGATACAATTCACCAATGGTCATAGAAGTTACATTGGGATAGTACTCTTCAATGTAATAGCTGACGATTTCCTGATTGGTGCTACCATCAAAGAGTTGAATATATGCATCTTGGATCATGCTGAAATTCAGATTTTTTTCAAATGCTTCATTGATTGTAAGCACAAAGACTATTTTCTGAATAGTTGGGTCGAGTTTTTCAAAATCGACGCTGATGATTTCCCGGTTTCTGCCGCTAGTGTCTTTCGCAAAGTGAACGCTTCTATCCGGACTATCTGACTGACCATAGAATACAAACCAGCTGTCATCTGATACCTTTCCATTTCCTGTAATCAGAAATGCAGACACATCCATATCACAACGTGCATCTTGCATATTCCATCCAAAGGAAGCTTCCAGTTTTGTGAGTCCTCTGTCTTGCGGATCAATGGAAACCTTCTGTCCTTTTCGTAGCGGATGCCGCATAGTCGGCACCGTCAGTTTCGGAAGTGCTTTCCCTTGATGTATTTCCTCTACAGTTTGCCCCTCAAGGCACGTGCGTGCCGCAGGCCGTCGGTCTTCTGCCCTCTCAGATGGGGCAGAACTGCCCAGGCAGACTCTCCCGGTGATGCCAGACGACTCCCCGTTTAGGCTTCTAATAGTATCTCGGGTCAATGGCTGTCCACACCTGTGATTCAAAGCTCCCAAAGTTTCTTTACTCAATGAATGCGTTATCTTATCTGGTATATCGATCATTACCAATAATCCTCCGTCACTGCATCAATTGCAGTTTCACTATCTCGCCATGAACTCAAATGTCGGATATTTTTTTGATGATCCCGCACACCTTATAGCTGCCCAAATCAACCCTACTAATCTCGCATGGGATTTTCTTTTCTGCCGCGAGTTGGTAGATGTGCCGCAATTCGGCAGCATCCGCATATTTTTGATTGATTATGATTTTCCACGGTATCCTGCGCAGAAGCACTCTGGTTGTTTCTCCGATGCCCGGTTTGATAAAATTAATATTATCAACAGAATAGGAATCCGCTATGTTATGTACGATCTTCAGGCCATTAACACATGACTTGCGGGATGATTCATTCCCGTTGCTTTCGTAGTCAAAATACCTTTCTATATGCTCCAGAAACTCTCCTGACAAATCCTCCCCTGCAAGCTCATCATAATAGGCTGCTCCATGGAAATCATGAGGTCCAATGATGTCACTCCTTAAAAAGGTTCTGCTGAGCAGACCCGTTACCGTTGCGTTCAGACAGGAGGACGGTATTAGAATATCTTCATGTGTTCCGCACAGTTCCGTAAGATTTGCGGGGTCTGATACGACACCAAGTTCAGTGTCCAATTCTGGATAATTCTGTAGAGCTTCCTTCAGTTGGGATAGTATCGCACCTTTCCCGATCCAGCCATCTACAAACTGTACTTGCGGTGCGTCATACTTGTCCAGAATGTAATCAATGGCGTTGCAGTCAATGCCTCTGCCCCTGATGATTGAGATAGCATAGTGCTTGATATCCACATCATATTTGTTCTTCAGGTATCTTTTTACTAAAATACCGATTGGAATTCCGGCTCTTGCCAACGAAACGATCACAAGCCTACCGCTCTTTTTTCGATACAGCTTTTCTGCCAGCACACAAACCGCCTTCGCCGTAGGGCGAGAGTAATTTTCGAGCGCATTTCTGTACGCAGACATATATCTTTCCGAAGGTCGGTACTCCAGAGGAAGCATTTCGCAATAGTGGATTCCCTTTTGGATATACTGTTCTCGGACATCTGCCGGGAGCGGTTCCACCAACCCACTAATATCTTTCAGAAGGATTTCGACATCGTCATTTGAATAGCTGCTTTTCATGGTCAAAATTCCCCCATTGAATCAGTATAATCTGGTTATTTCCGTATTGCTCTAAGGCACCAATCAAACTGCTCAATCCCTCCTTTGCGACAGGGTTCGCGTCTGTAATAATCAACACCATATCATATTTTGCAAGATTGTAGATAAATGTATCTCTGTTGCCGTCATACAGGCTGGAAAGCGGTGTGCGATCATGCAACGGATACTCCTCATCCCTTGATATTTCTATCGGACTCCGTGTTGTGGCATGAAATCGAACCGTTTTTTTCGGCCAGCGATTTTCAATCTCCGCCCCAATGAGCAAACCGGGAAACATGAATTCCTCTGTTCCCAAAACGAGAATGCGGTCCGCCCGCTCCGTTTCCAAAGCCGATACCGCCGCGTCCACAAATTTTTCCGTGAGCCTGCGTATCTTTGCTGTATCCGCTGCCTGACGGCAATTCCAATATCCGCCGACGCGGACCGTCCTGACCTGCCCGCAGGTCCCCTTGGCCTTTTCCGTGGACAGCGGCAGGTATGTATGCCGCTCCACCTCGTCCACCCGATACCGCACCGGGAGCCTATACAGGCAGTCGCATGGAATGCCTTCCCCCTCCAGTTCCCGTAGCCTTGCGTCAGGCATGCTGTTCAGAATGGAGATAATGCCAAACTTGAGCGCCTTATCCGCGTATTTTCCTTGAAGGATGCGGATCAGCTTTTCGATCGTGCTGCCTGTCGTCACTTCATCCTCGGCAAATATGACCCTGTCAACATTGCTTAAAATATCCCCCATGCCATTCGCCACCAGCCGCTGCTCTGTTGCGTGGCTGTGGGATTCCGTAAAGAACAGATACGCCGCGCCAGCCACGCTTTCTCTGGTGGTATTCATGTAATACACGGCATTTTTTGCCTTGTACGCAATGGTGGAACCGATCGCCGTTGCCGTCTCCGCGAAGCCGATCACCAGCAGCCGTTCCTCTGGATATCGGCTTTCTATTTTTGCTGCCAATGCCGAAAACAGCAGCAACGGCAGTGACGGCGAAACCGGTACATGCTTTCCTTGAACCGGATTCACATACAGATAGCTTCTTTTTGTATTATTTTCTCGCTTTGCAATCTTTACTAGATCATCTATTTTGAATAAATTTGTCATACGATTCCATACAGTTCAGACAATAAAACAGTTTTCCTTGCCCAGTTATAATTTGTCCGAACCTCATTCATCCTTTCTCCTCCATAGCTCTTTCCAACCTGAAGTCCACTGCAGTCCCAATTGAGGATTGCCTTTGCGTCCTCATAATCCTTTTGAGTTACTTTCAGCATATCATTCACGATTGGAATCTGCTTTGGATGGATTACTGTTTTGCCAATAAATCCATTTAGCTTATCCAGCTTTAGCTCTCTTCGCAATCCATCCTCCCATTCACTATGCTCACTCGCAAAATACTCCCATACTGGTCCCGAAACAATATAATCTCTGGAAAACACAGTCAGAATATCTCCCAACAACTGTCCTATGGGCAAAATGTCATAAATTGTCTCGTCATAATGTCGCCGCGCCGCAAATTCATTAGAAAAATCATTTCCTCCTACTCGCACATTCAGAACGAATTCATTCACGGAATCGATTCGCTCCTTGATTTTACTGAGTACTTCCATTCTGGTCTGATAATCAATGATGTCCCCACTTTCCAGTATTGGCATCATATAAATCTTCCGCTCTGCTACGCTGTTCACCCGAAGCAGCTTCTCATTGTATTCCTCAGCATTCGATACTGTATATTTGGGAAATATGAAGCCAGTAAAAATACTCTGATACGGTTTAATCCTATCAAAAACTCTTTCCATTTGCGAAGGCTCTCGCACTCTAACAAAAAGTTTGGGCAGATATAATTCCTTACTCTCAAGAGCCTCATAAAGCATCCGCATTGTATCCTCAATCTGCAGCTCCGCCCTTTCAACCATATCCGGAGAAATCGTGTCTTCAGAGCAAAGAGCCAGAGAATACTTGTTGCCCAAATCGCCTCGAATTACTGTTTGAGCAATTTTGCTGTTCAGTGCTGGCGAATACAACAGTGCACCAACACTACATTTTTTCTCTATATCCTTTATCAATCAAAATCCCTCATTTCGTATTTTTTCTAATTCATCACATATTTCGTCCGAAAATAGCCCACAGCATACCCTCATCTTACCTTTTGTTTCATAGTGCGAAATTATTTCGGGACAAATGCTAAATGAGGCATTCCGCAGCATTGGAATATCAAATTCACTATCTCCAATTGCAATATACTCTTCATACCCAGTCTGCAATCTGTATCTTTCGGCCGCACATCCCTTATTTAATTTCAGTGGGAAACAATACACCTTTCGTGAATCTCGTAAAACTGTCAGTTTTGAGTGGTCAACATGTGCTGATAAGGTATTAAAAACAATTTCAGTTTGGTCGGTCTTTATATAAAACATGAAAGGATCAGCAGAAATAATTGCGTCCTCACCAGCCAAATCAATCGCAAGTTTATATGCTTTTATATAGTCCGGTTGAGATGTCTCAGAAATTCGAATAGATTCTTCTGTCCAAGTCCTATCTTCCTTGCCTTCTCTTAATAAAATCGATCCATTGCATATCAGCGCATCCTTCCAGCCTAACACTTCCAGACCACTCTGAATCCGATAATATTGTTGCTTTGTCCTTGTTGTAATTGGAACAACATCGAGCCAATCCTGTTCTCTAAAGTAATCATAGACCTTGCTTAAAACAAAGCTTTGAGGATGTCCATTCAATGTTTCCACCCATATTTTTTTGCCAATAACCTCATGTCGGTGAGAAAAAATCACTGTATTATCTAAATCAGTCAGTAACAGCATCCACAATTTCCGCCTTCCCTGTTCTCAAAGAATTACCGGAACCTCTACATGTGTCACATATTGCTCCTCTTTATTTATCTTCCAGTCCTTCTCTACTCCAAGTAGCTTGTTTACCGCAATGCTTGGAATATTCACTTTTCCAGCCATACAGGCCATTTGCACCCCTCCGGACATTCTTGTATTAACTTCAAGGAAATAAGGAATTCCTTTCAAATACTTAAATTGAATATTACAGGGGCACTCTAACTGAATCGCGTCATATACTTCCTGCGTTCTCTCAAGAATGTCATCCCGAAAACATAATTTCTCAATTCTGCTCGTATCTTTGATCCGGGGAAGCATAATAAGTCCCTTGCTCGTTTTTAGGCAGTCAACACTTATTTCTTCCTCCGAAAGATTTGGCATGACCATAAGGGGAGAAAATGTTTCTCTTTCCGACAGGGCCTCAACGATTGCATCATAGGTCATTCGGGTGTTCTGCTTTTTGAACAATGCCGAATAGCCCTTGCGGTTATTGTCAATTAGGCGGTAACTCTTCCCCCCCTCATCATGAACAAACTTTATGCAGATTTCCTGATATCTTTTTTCCAGTGCAGCATACGCATCTTGGAAACTAGATACATTTGTAACAATGATGTATTCAGGTATAGTACTCACGCCCCGCTTTTTCAGTAATTCATAAGCACTATCCTTGTGATTGAGGATATTGACGATTTCAAAGTCATCGACCATAACTTTTACACCGATTGTCTCAAACTCCGCCTTCCGCCTGCTGATAGAAAGCATTTCTCTTCTGGGCATAAAAACGTCGACCTCGTGCTTTTCACAAAAAGAAAGACAATAATCTACATACTCATCTCCCTTTACAACCGGCTCCACGTACCATTCGTCACACACAGTAGCCAACGCAGAACGCTGATTCTCATTTGTACCGATGATGTGGAAATCCGGATTATCCTGCTTAATCATAGTTATTATATTATAAGCAGCGCTGAACCAATGATTAAGCCAAATCTTAATCATAGCCTTTTCCCTCCAGTATCAATAAAATCCATGCCGCATTTTGTTATGCTTGATGCATCAATTTACAAGTAAGTGTCCCCATATACTTGAACAAATAATAATGCCATCAGCCACATCATAAAAAATGGAGGGATACTTTATCTAAAGAATCCCTCCATTTAAAATCATTATATCTTACAGGTATCTCTTAGCAAAGTCACTAATTGAGCCATCAGTTGTTCCCTGACCAACAGCATTAAACTTCCACTCACCGTTATAGCGGTAAACCTCTCCAAACAGCATTGCCGTTTGGTTGGAATAATTCTCGGTCAAATTGTAAATACACATTTCGTTGTTGTTTCTAGCATCAACTAATCGAATAAATGCGTTTTGAATCATTCCAAAATGCTGGCGGCGTTCATACGCCTGGTAGATATTTACAGCCAGGACGATTCGGTCATACTGGGCCGGGACCCTGTTCAGGTCGATGACAATCTGCTCGTCGTCCCCATCTCCCGCACCGGTGAGGTTATCGCCCATATGCACAACAGACCCGCTGTTATGCTTCAGGCTACCGTAATACACAATATCCTGACTGCTTGCAAGTTTTCCGTCAACAAGCAAAAGCGCAAATGCGTCACAGTCAATATCCTGTGGCTTCGGCGCAAAGAAACTTCTCTGTTGCTGAACCTCATCCCAACCAAGGCCTACAATAATTTTTGACAGGCCGGCATGTTCCTTCGATAAGCTAACCTTTTGTCCTTTCTGAAGTTTTACAGACACGCAGACTCCTCCTTATTTTCTACCCGCAACCCATCTAAGGCCCCAATGGAATGCCTGATCCAACGCCTGATGCCCCGGATAAAATTGCACAATTTTTTCTACGCTGAATGTTTCATCATTTACATTTTCAAAAAGCGCAAGGCCACACATTTTATTCTGTGTATTAAATGTATCCATCTTTACGACAATATCCTCTGCACCCGGATATTTAATCGTAACAGTTGCGTCAGCCTGCTGCCAATTGGCAACACCCTCGTAAATAAACGTATAAACCAAGATTCTCTTGATGTCGGAAATGTGATTGCCATCAATACGTAGGTTTTCACCCGCAGCAGATGCACCTGTTCTATCATCACCGTCAAGTGCGATATACGGTGGGTTTGCTAATGATCCAAACGCATTTCCAAGCGCCTGAACAGTTCCTTTTTTGCCGTCCTTTAATTCGTATAAGCAACCCAAATCCAAATCAATCCCAGAAGAACCGCCAAAGAGACTGGAAAGAAAGCCTTTATTGACAGGAGTAGAGTTCCAGTTCAAATTAACCAAAATCTCTCCTAGACCCGAGGCCGTATTCTTCTTAAGACTAACCTTCTGACCCTTTTGAAGATTAATGGCCATAATTACACCTCATTAACTAACTTCAATACCATATCCTGTGCAAATAGCTGCTAAACCACCTTGGTAGCCGCTGCCAATCGCATTGAACTTCCATTCGCCACCATGCTTATACAACTCTCCAAAAATCGCAGCTGTTTCTATTGAGAAGTCTTCTCCCAAGTCATAGCGAAGCAGTTCCTGCCCAGTTACTTCGTCACAAATACGAATAAAGGCATTGGTGACCTGTCCAAAATTCTGCCGTCTACTTTCGGCCTCATATATGGTCACCGCAAACGCAACCCTTGTAATATTTTCCGGCATTTTGGATAGATCAATCTGGATCTGCTCATCATCGCCCTCACCAACACCGGTAAGATTATCTCCCTGATGTACGACAGCTCCAGACGGGTGTGCTAAATTGCCAAAGAATATGAACTCCTTATCTGACGGACATTTTCCCGTATCAGTCAACATAAACGCAGTCGCATCTAGGTCAAAATCTTCACCCGTGTCAAATTGATTTACATCCCAACCGAGGCCGACAACTACCTTGGACAAACCCGGATTACCCTTTGTCAAACTGACTTTCTGTCCTTTAGTTAGATTAACTGGCATCGTTTCTGCGCCTCCCGAACTTAATTATTCGGCATCAATGCCGTAGTGTCCGCAAAGAGCAGCTAAACCTCCTTGGAATCCGCTACCGATTGCGTTGAACTTCCATTCGCCATTATTCTTATAGAGTTCGCCCACAACCACAGCAGTTTCGATAGAGAAATCCTCCCCCAAGTCAAAACGAATCAATTCAGTATTAGTACTTTCGTCTACGATACGGCAATACGCATTGGAAACCTGTCCAAAGTTCTGCCGTCTATTTTCTGCGTCGTAAATGGTAACAGTAAACGCAACTTTTTCAATGTTGGCAGGGAGCAGGCTCAGATCCACCTCAATCTGCTCATCATCGCCATCCCCCTCACCAGTGAGATTATCGCCCATGTGCTTGACAGAACCACTGCTGTGTTCAAGATTACCATAAAAGATAAATTCCTTCTCAGATGGGCACTTGCCATTGGCTTCAGCCAAAAATGCAGAAGCATCCAAGTCAAAATCCGCACCGGAATCAAATGCATTAACATCCCAACCGAGACCAACCATGATCTTCTTCAATCCCGGATTTCCTTTCGTCAGACTGACTTTCTGTCCTTTAGTTAAATTGATAGGCATAAAAATATCCTCCTTATAAATAATTACTTTTTGTCAGGCATGTGGTATTTCTGGTTAAATTCCTGCTTAATTGTTTCAAGACGTTTTGCATCTTCAATTCGCTGCTTACGGGCGTTTTCCTGAATCGCCTTTGTCTCATCAATACCATTTACAATCGTCCGCCAAGTGGTCTCCAACGTCTCTATTTTGATAGAACTGCCAGAAGCAAGGCGAGCCGTCATCTTGGATTGTTCGACAGTATTCCGAGCGTTTTTAATCAACATTTCGTTTGTTTTGGCATCCAGTGCGGCCATAGACTCCGCCTGAATCCGCTGCCGTTTCAACATAATGGCCTGTGCAAGAGCCTGCTTAAACACCGGCAGGGTAATGATAAATGCGGAATTGATTTTTCTGACCAGATTCATGTTGCTGAATTCCATCGTCTTAATCATAGGAATAGACTGCATGGCAACGCTTTCAGCTGTACGCAAGTCCTGCGTACGCTGTTCAAGCAGCATCAAGCACTGATTCAAACTGGTAATCTCAAACTGGATAGAATTATCTCCCGTTGTTTCCATTTCGTTTTGTCTCTGGGCGATGTAGCTCTCCAGTTCCTTACACCCCTGCTCACCAGCCAGAATATACTTAACTAACTCGTGATAATAGTTCACGTTTGCGTCAAACATCTGATCCAGTCTTCTATTGGATTGCTTGATTTCTGCCTCATACTGCTTTAACTGCACATAAATCTTATCGACCTCCTCGCCCATAGTGTGATACTTGGCAAGGATTTGATCTAACTTCTTTCTGAGATTCCCAAAAAGTTTTCCGAATAAACCGGGGTTCTCCTTAATTTCTTCGATGTCGAACTTATCCATAATTTTTGCCAGCGTTGTCAACATCTGGCTGGACTCATCCAACTGTGCCATATTCATACTATTCAGTACGATATCCGAGGCTTTTGAGATTTCCTCAGCCGCATGTGCGCCGAATGTAACAATAGACTCCATATTGTTAACTTCGATAGTACTCACAAGGGCATCAACTTCTGCAGAATTAATAAGTTCTGCATTCATCTGATTTCTGTCCGCAACAATATCGTAGGACTGCACCACCATTTCCTCTTGTGGGGCTGGCGTTGTAGTGACAGTAGGTTGCTGCGACGATGTTTTACTGAAATCAAGTCCCATAATCAAGTACCTCTCTTAAATATAATGTCACGCCATGAAGAACGTGCAGTAGATGATGAAATCGCATCAAAATTTGGAATTTGCAAATCGTAAAGATACTCTCCAATCTGATGCTCTTCAATAATGTTTTTGCTAAGATATCGCTCAATGCACTGATAACCAGTCGGGACAAAGAAAAGGATATCAAAACCAATCAAGTTCAGGAACGTTGTATAAATCGTATCTTCAAGCGAAAGCCCAGTTTCTCCTGTGATGATATAGATTATCTTTGGATTCTTTTTTGTAAAATCAAATTTCTGTATCATTCGCAAGACTTCTTTTTCAAGATTTAAAGCCGTTGAGATAATGGTGTATTCCGTTCCATTTTCAAATGTTCCCTTAATTATCCTCTGTTCTATCAGCATTTGCAGCTTGTCCAGCAAATAATCTTGCATTGGCTCTCTAAGGAATCCGTATTGGTAGGCCTTATGAGATTTAATTTTTCTCTTTTGCAATCTACCATTCTTAAGGAATTCCGTTGCAGACGCCTTAATTGGATTTGGTGATGTAGAGGTAATCTTCGGAACATTTGTTATTACCGTGGTATCCGGCGTTAGCAAATTCTTTATGCCGCTCCAGTAAGCAGACAACATGCCATCTTTCACACCACAAATCTTCGAAAAAATAACCGGCATATTTACAGTGTCATCTATAACACTGAAATTTGGTCTGTACTTCAGTTCTTGATCCCAAAGAATTGATATTTCCTCATACATTGTTTGCAGCGATACCGTGTTTGCCTTCAAGTACTGTTGGTTCCTATATATTCCTGTATCTTGATACATCAATGTATCCAAATCGCGCTCCGCTTGATAAGCGGCAGTGCCAACTCTTAAATCAATATTTTCTTCAGGATATTTTGTCACCGTCATGGAAATTGAGTTGTTGACTTCATATAGAAGTTTGTCTTCTAAACAACATTTTCGATCCAAGTTCGGATTAAAAATCAGCACATCTACCGGCAATCTAGCTAGTAATTTACAAAACAACGCTTCATTTTCATTTCTACATCCCCCCATGAAGAAGAAACATGCTACTTCTGGCGGTTTCCAATTGTTAAATAGCCGCTGCTGATACCTTTTCAGCCAGCATAGTACATATACTGCCTTGCCAGTCAAGCGGTTCATGTTCATATTAGGCTGTTTGCTTTCTTCCAAAATAATATCCACAAAAGCCTTATGCATAATCCGCTGCAACTCCTGACTTGCCGAATAACGAATGTTTGTAGCAAGGTCAATGATCAATTGATTCACATTCTGATAGATCTTTCTATGAATTTCATTGATCTCTTCTATAGTCGGAGGATCAATTGTGTTATTTACAATAACAACATGGCGTTTTCTATTCTTCAATTCTAGCTGAAGCTGAAATAAATCATTCTGATATGTCAGCCTATCTTCCACACCCATGATGCGGCAATAACAGTTATAAAAGAAATTGGGTTTCTCGCCTCTTGATAAGGTATCTTTACGAACATCCTCAAATACTTTCCCTGTTATCCAAGCATTTGTGCAGTTTGAAAACTGAGGTTTTGGCCCATATAGTCTTTCACTATTTTGAGTCTCCTGGATATCTGCTCTAATCTGTTTCAAGCTGAATGATGGCGGAAATGTATTCATCCCCGGTAATTTTAAGTCGATTGACTTGGTCGAATCGGGATCAATCTTCTGATACGCCGCATCGCCCTGATACTGCAAAAGAACAATGTCGCATCCCGCAATAGCCAGAACATTCATAAGCAGCAATTCATACGTGCTTATTGTTCCTTCATACAGAATCTTCGGTAGTTTTTCATCACCCAAATGGTTGACAATTCGTTCAAACTTGTAATATAGCCAACACATGAATTTGATATATGCGTTTTTAAGCATATTGTCATTCTTACCGGCCCGTTTGAGTCCCATCAATGTATCATATATGGAACCCGCCACATTCTCCCTCTGCGAATCATTCATTCTGGGAAGCCATTTTTTTAGACTGGACATCATAAAGCCCATACTCATTTGAAAATCGTTTCCCATAATCTCGTTATAATAGGCAAGGTTATTCGTATCTGGGTTCTGCAACTTGCCTTCAATTATGACTCCTGAGAGTCTGGCCGTTTCGTAATAACGTTGTATGAACTCATGTATCTGACGGTTGTAACCATTTATTCGGTAGAAGTATATGCCTTTGTTTTTGCGTTTCCCAAGGTCAATGAAATAATCGTCCAGCTTCTCAATACTTGTACGCCTAAGCATGATTATTTACACCTGCAATCTCACACACAGAAACTGAACTTTATTTTACTTCGGTTTCCCGTATGCTTTTAGAGTTACTGAATACCGTTTAGCCAACCTGAAAACTGCTCCAAAACGTTTGTATACAGTTCGTTATCATCAGCCTTGTCAAGATCCCGCATCTTCGAAAATCCGGTGTTGTCTCGTTTTCTGCCCGGCATGTCATCCAACGCCATCAGATATTTGAACTGCTCGTTGCCAATGCCAATGAACTGAATAAATACATTCATCTCCGAGGATCTGCGGATGATCTTGTCTGCTTCTGCCTTATCAGAATTTTCGCCATCTGTAATAAACAGAATAAAGGTCGGGTCGCCATTATCAACGATTGGTTCTTCCGCAATGGTCTTTCTACCAAATCCAAAGAATCCTCCTACTGTTCTTGTGCCGCCTTCAATAATTGACTTCAGAACTGGAGCATAACTGGTACCTCCCATTGAAAAGCCGGATTGACGCACCACATTGTTAACATAACTTTCGTAATTTGAAAGATTCAAATCATCAATCTTTTTGTAACCGTTGGAAAAAAGATAGACGTCAATCGTTCCGTTATCATCAAATGTGAGTCCAAGCGGTACCAATCGGTTGATTGTTCTCTGAACTGTCCCATTGCCATACAGGTTGGACATTGACCCACTGTAGTCAAGGACGACAACTACCTTTGCACTTGTAGAGCCAAGATCAACTCCATTTCTCTTGCTTAGGTCAACAACTGTTTTTGAAAGACTAACAACATGTTTTTCGAGATTCACCTTATCTTTTGACAGGTTAATCTTGTCCATAACTTCTTTCGTCAGTTCTTCTTCGTTTTTCTTTAATTCAATCATTATTTCACCCCTTAGATTTCTGATTGCTAGGTGCACAAGTTCAGTATCTCCCCATCTTGTTTTTGGCCATCACATATCCCAATGCAGACCCCACTCCCCCGCCAAGAATGTGTGTAAGATTTGAGACATTATCCCGCACAAATACTCCATCATAGACTTGTCCGCCAATATAAATAACGGCAACCAGGATAAATGTAACAGGAATTGTGCCTTCTCGAATACTTGTAAAAGACGAAAGTAAGATAAACGCAAACACTACGCCACTAGCTCCCATGAGTTGGACATGCGGAAAAAATATAAAATTCACAATTCCAGTTACCAATGCTGTAGCAATGATCACAAATAGGATATTTAATGAACCATATTTCTCTTCTAACAGTGGCCCAATCACCAATAGCATCGTCATATTTCCAATGAAATGCTCCCAGTTGGCATGTCCACAGATGTGTCCAAAGAATCTTATATATGTCAGCGGACTTGACAGCGATGAACGATACACACTGAACACCGCTGTCGTTGACACTCCATTCGTAACGATTCCGAGGATCAATGCTACCAAGCACAAAATTGAAAACCACAGCACCACTGGTGAATTAAATGATACCTTTATTTTCCTGTCCGAATCCACTGTTCCTCCTCCTATCCAAATTAATTCTTACGCATAATCACTTTTCTGATCATATCAATCGGAATTACCAAGAACGCCAGAACGATGCAAACAATCCACGACTGTACACTAAGGCTTTCAACGCTCAAAACATCGCCACCAAATGTTACAAACACAAACTGCATTAGGAAAATTGCGCCAATGACCAAGAGAAAATTTTTGTTGCGGCCAAGACTTTCAAATACATTAATGTGGCTGGTTCTCGCATTGAAACCGTTGAATGTGATTGCCATCATAAATGTTGCGAACAATGCAGACTTCAAATACGTCACATCAACATTACCAAACAGATTTCTGACTGGCGATATAAACAGAATTGCCAAGCAGATAAATGTAATGTAGAGTGCACTGATAATCACTTCTGTAAGCATTTCCTTGCTAACAATGCTTGCTGTACGAGGAACCGGCTTGTCATTCATGTATTCCTTCAGTGCTGGTTCACTACCGAATGCAATTGCAGCAAGAGTATCCATGGCAAGGTTGATAAGAAGCAGCTGAATAACTGTCAGAATGACATTTTCTCCAAACAGAGGTCCAATAAAGCAAGTCAGCACAGCCGCAACATTGACTGTCAGTTGGAAGATCAAGAACTTGCGAATACTCTTAAACATTGTACGCCCATAAAGAATAGCCTTTTCAATGGAGGAGAAATTATCATCCAGAATGGTAATGTCGCCTGCTTCCTTGGCAACCTCAGTTCCACTACCCATAGCGAATCCAACATCCGCCTTTTTCAGAGCTGGAGAATCGTTAACACCATCGCCAGTCATACCAACAACATAATCAAGTTCCTGCGCAATTCTTACTAGTCGACTCTTATCCGTAGGAAGAGCACGAGACACGACCTTCAATCTCGGAAGAATCTTCTTCAGTTCGTCATCGCTCTTATCAGCCATCTCGGCAGAGGTAAGTGCTACATCATTTTCGTCGGTAAGCAGTCCCGCCTCTTTAGCTATGGCCACCGCAGTTTCTTTGCGATCACCAGTAACCATTACTACCTGAATGCCTGCGTTCTGAACTTCCTTAATTGCATTCACTGCTTCTTTACGAACATTATCACGAATACTGATTACACAAATGAGGGTCAACTCTCCATCTTCATTTGTTCCGTTAGTTTTTGCTACAGCAAGAAGGCGCATAGAGCGTCCGGCCTGAGTATCTATGTAGGTCGTAAGGTAGTTTTTTTCTACCAGTTCTTTGACAGTTCCAGTTTCATCAATGTAATACTTGCATTTTTCAACTATTCTTTCCGGAGCGCCTTTAATGTAGGTAGTGCTTTGACCATCTCGGGTTAAGGTAATACTGGAAGATTTCTTATTTGAATCGAATGCGTTAAAGTTTCGGACATCCTCGCGGCTTAACTCACTAGTTGCTTTTGCATCTACCAAAAAAGACATCAAGGCTCGATCTGTGCTATTGCCGCCGATAATAGAACCTTTCGAGGCTACTGAACTGTTATTAATACCAATGCCAGCAATAATGTCTGCCGCGAGTGAATGATCAATCATAGACAGTTCCTTAAAAGTTGAAACATTCCCCGTTGCCAGTTCAACTACAGATAGTTTTCCTTCGGTAATTGTTCCGGTTTTATCGCTGAACAGAATGCTAAGGCTGCCCGCTGTTTCAAGACCGTTAATTTTTCTGACAAGGACATTATCTTTTGCCATCTTTAAGCTCTGGAAGGAAAGCAGGATAGATGTAAGCATTGGTAGGCCTTCTGGAACTGCGCAGACAATAATTGTAACTGCTACCGTAACCGCATTCATAATTAGTCGAATCCAGTCATAGACATTTGTCGGTAGGGTACCAGTAATTAAAGTTTTAAGAAGAACGCCTGCTATAATACAGATTGCGCCAATATAACCAAATTTTGATATCTGCTGTGCAAGTACACCCAATTTCACCTGAAGCGGTGTTTCTCGGGTATCTTCCTGGACCTCCAACGCAAGCTCACCAAATAAGGTTTTGTCACCCACAACCTTGATTTCCATATAACCTTCGCCGCCGCAAACAACGGTCCCTCGATATGCATAGTACTTATTCAAAAGGTCCTTAATGTTATATTGGGCATTTTGTGGGCACGCAATCTTATCAGCTTCTTCAGTTTCACCGTTAAGCGCCGCTTGATCTACCTTTAATTCGCCATCAATAACAATACCGTCTGCCGGAATCTTGTCTCCCGCCTGAAGAAATACAGTATCGCCGACAACAACTTCACTGACATGTATTTCTACAAGTTGACCGTCACGAATAACTTTAGCCCGTTCTTTTGATTCTTCTTCTTCCTTCAGTGCAGACGCTTTATTTTCCTGCTTGTTCTCACTAATGGATGCAACACCATTCGCAATCAAAATCGCTATCAGAATGCCAACAGGCTCAAACCATTCGGCTTGACCAAGGAAAAACAATATGACCTGAATGACCAAAGCAACTAGAAGGATCATAATCATTGGGTCTTTAAACCCTTCCAATATTTTTTTCCACAATGGGTCCGGTGGAATCTGTGTCAAGTTATTTGATCCGTATTGCTTTCTACTTACCTCAACTTCTTTACTTGATAGACCCTGCATATCTACATTCTCCCCTTTTAAATATAATTACACTTTCCGAATCTTGCTTCTAATTTCGTTATGCAAAAATGCGTACTTTTCTGCAACTCTGCTTTCTTATTATCGCCTTCATTATACCACTGCTATATGTAAATTTCCACAACAAAATTCACGCATATTCTACATTTTTTTACTTATCGATTTGGGTGGCAAAAAAGTACACTTAATTGCAACTCCGCTTTAATGCTCATTGCTTCCTATCAGATTCAAATCTCTTTGCTCTATAACGAAAAGTTGACAATGGGATACTGCACTCTCGCGCCGCTGCTGCACCTGTGATTTCACCTTTTTTCCAGCGCCGATACACCTCTTCAAAGTTATCCGGTAACGGTTTAGGGGTTCGCCCAAAGCGAACCCCTCTTGCTTTTGCCGCCGCAATGCCCTCTGCCTGCCGCTGGCGGATATTCGTGCGCTCATTCTCCGCAACAAATGATAGTACCTGCAGCACAATATCGCTGAGGAAGGTTCCCATCAGATCCTTTCCTCTGCGCGTGTCAAGCAACGGCATATCAAGCACCACAACATCGACATTCTTCTCCTTTGTCAACGCTCGCCACTGCTCCTGAATTTCAACATAATTGCGTCCTAATCGGTCAATACTTTTGATGTACAGAAGATCATCCTTTTTCAATCTCCGCATCAGTCTTTTGTACTGTGGCCGTTCAAAATCTTTACCAGATTGCTTGTCTACGTAGATATTTCTCTCCGGCACAGCTACATCCCGCAGTGCAATCATCTGCCTGTCCTCATTCTGTTCTCTTGTTGAAACTCGGACATATCCGTAAATCTCTGCGATTATCAACACTCCCTTTTCTTCCAGATGATGTCGTAGCCGAGAATATCAGCAATCTCGACAGCTTCAGTATAACTGAAAGTGCCTCGCCGCAGTTTGCCGGACAGATTCTGCATACAACTGCTCCACCCATACTTTTCAGAGAGTTGCACAGCCATACCCGTCAATGTCATCCCATTTGCCACAATATATCCCTTTACCTCACGCCCGTAGTTTCTTGCATTTGCCCTTTTCATGTTATCCTCCTATAGCAGTTATCCGACACCCAATGTTTCTCTTTACACTGAGTGCTGGATTTTTTACCATTATCAATACACCGGCACCCCAAACCCATAAATCCGCGTATCGCCCACCGGATAGCTATTCTCCCGACAGGCATCGCCAGAGTTACCTTCTACGGTATACACTGTGCCGCCTTCTGTTTTCTCGACAATACCAACATGATCCGGTACGCCATCGCCGCCCCAGTCAAAGAAGATAATGTCGCCGGCACACGGTTCATAATCACGCTCCTGCCACTGACTGCGCGCCTTGAACCAGTCCGAACCATCGCTGCACAGAGAAAAACTCGGAATCACTCCCGCGTCAAGATAGCCGCACTCATTCGCGCACCAACTGACAAAGCAAGCGCACCACTCTACACGCGATGTAAAACCATACCAGCTCCAATAAGGCTGACCGCCCACATTGCCAAGCTGCGACAGAGCTATTGTCACGATTTCGCCATCTCCTATTCCGATACCGTAAAGTACGGAACTCCAAAGCGACCGATACTTCTCGTCCAGCAATTCTGCCAGCTGCTTTTTCTGAGCAGCATTAAAATGATACTGGTTTGCCATTTCGTCAGTGGTCTTGTGGGAAATCGTAATGTAGAGGGTAACAACGGTCATCTTGTCTTCACCACTCCCCTCTGTGTGGCGTTCCACGCGATAGGAAATGCTGTTCATATCCCAAAAAACCTTACGCAGCAATTCTAACTTCATATCATTCATTGAGGCCACCTCCTGACCATCACTCTGGTCGAAGGTGGTCTTTACTGCATAAATCGACAAGATTTCCGGCCATGTGGCCCTCGAACCGAACAGAACTAATTCATCATAGGGATGATCCGTTTTGATTTCTTCTATCTTCTCGTTATACTCCTGATTGATTTCTCGTGCAGCGTCCCGCATGGTCATGCCTGTGCCGCTGTCCTCGCCTGAGAAGAAGATGCCAAAGCAAGAGCCTGCCATCATGCCAATCAAGCATACAACAACAATCACCATGCCGGTCACTCCACTACCGGCAGTCAGAGCCGCAACCATCGACCGCATACTTGCAATAATTGCCCGCAGCACCTCTTTCGTGGCCTCTGCCGCTCGTTTAGACATGGCCGCTGTCTGCTTTGTCGCTGCTCGATATGTCTGGAACGAAATTTCAGCAGATTTTACCGCAGCCTCCGCCGAACGATGCTGAACCGCAGTCGCATACTGTGCTGTTTGCCTAGCTGACTGCACCCGTCGTGCAGCAGTCTTGATTCTCAACTGGTTTGTTTTAGGCGAGATTACTTCTTTTGCAGTAACTCTGCCATTGGACAATGCTGCTCTTCTCGACTTTATGGCTGTATTTCCATGATTACCGCTATGGCACGAGCCATGCACCACACAATCATGGAAACTCGTTTCAGCAGGTATAATAGTCCGATCTGAACCTACAATCGCAGACTGTCGCTCTTTGATTTGAGCAGCTTTCAACTGCTTGACAGCTTTGCTCTTTGCCAATGTACGTCCCTGTTCCACCGGGTCATTGGACACTCTGATCACAGTCTGCTGTCGGCTATTTATTCTCAGAGCATCTTTTCCAGCAGTTTTCCGGTTTGCTTTCATTTGCTGTGTGCGAATTGCTGCCTGCCGTTGCGATTGTTTCTGAGGTGTGATGTTATTTTCATCCCATGGCTGATTGGGCATCGCCGGATCCTGCATCGGTTCCGTATATCGTTCTCTACGCTGCTTAATTGCCGCTGTTCCTTTTTTCACTGCCAGTTTTGCACCAGCCGCAACAGCACGAGCAGTATCTTCAGCCGCATTTTCCGCTACCCGCTGCACCTTGTCACCAGCATAGGCATTGGGATTTTCCGAACGGTCATCTGTCAAATTTGTAACTTCTTCTTTTGAGCGGATATACGCTTCCTTCATGCGTTCTCCCGCCACCGCAGCTTTGTCCAGTGTCTTAATGCCCTGCACCTTTTCTCTTGTCTTAATCTTTGGCATTTTTCCTCTCACCTCCATGCGCAAAAACGGGCAGGATTACTCCTGCCCGTGTGCAAACTGACCCTCACCCGGTCGGGTGGTCATCAGCTCATACAGTTTCGTATTCTGCGGAAAACGGTTGATGAACGGCACCAGTGCGCTGCCGTATTTAATCAGACCGCAGCCTGCGTCTGCGTTGGTAATATAACTCATCTGCTCATTCGATATATTCAGCAGATGCGCCAGCTTTTCTCTGTCAGATGCAGCCTGATTGAGCATGACAATAAACTCCGAGTTGGAAAGCATGGTGCTTGCCTGAACAGAATCCAACAGGTACTCCACATTCTGCGTAATAGCGGTCGGATACGCATTTCTCTTACGGAACTGCCTCCAAGCCGAATTGAAAAATGCCGCGCTGAACTCGTTTTCAAACATGACATGGAACTCATCAATAAATACATGGGTACGCTTGCCGCGTTTCCAGTTGAGCGTTACACGGTTCAGCATGGTATCCGTAATAACCAGATGGCCAATCGGCTTCAACTGCTCACCCAGTCCGTGAATGTCAAACACAACCACACGCTTGTCCAGATTGACTGTGCTTTTATGCCCGAAAATATCCAGAGAGCCTGTGGTAAACAGCTCCAACGCCAGCGCAATATCCTTTGCCTTTTCCTCCGGCTGATCGAGCAGCATTTCACGCAGCGTTGACAACGTGGGCACTGTGCCGGACTGCTCCGCTTCCTGATACACCGCCGCAACGCATCGGTCGATGATGGACTTCTGCTGCGGACCGACACCGTTCGGGTCAATGCGCTCTACCAGCGACATGATAAACTGCGATTTCACTACAATCGGGTTGTTTTCGCCGTAGCCATCAACCATGTACATAGCATTCAGTCTGTCCTTACCGCCAGCCGAAACGCGAATCACAGACGAAATATCGCCCATCGCCTCTGCAAGCGGTGCGTACTCCCCTTCCGGATCGCAAATCAGAATATCATCATCGGTATTCAGGATCAGAAATGTAATCAGTTCCTTGGCATTGAATGATTTACCGCTGCCCGGTACGCCCAGCAGAAATGCTGACTGGTTCAGCAGGTTCGCTTTATTGCACATAATAAGGTTGTGCGAAATCGCATTCTCGCCAAAGAAAATGCCGCCTTTATCCTGAATTTCCTGTACCTTGAACGGCATAAACACAGCAAGGCTTTCCGTTGTCAGCGTTCGAAAAACGTCAATCTTGCGCGCACCAATCGGCAGCACTGTATTCAGGCCATCAAGCTGCTGGTACTTCAGCACAGCCATCTGACACATGTGCTTTCGAGCAATCGCCTGTACGGTTTCCGTATCCGCGTCCAGCTGTTCCTTGGTGTCCGCCGTAATTACCATCGTTAGCACTGCGAACATCATGCGCTGATCGCGGGTGGTCAGGTCATCAAGGAATTCCTTACTCTCTTTGCGCTGAAGTTCCATATCATACGGAACAACAGCAGAGAAGTTGTTGTTCGCATTCTGGCGACGCTGCCAGTTCGTAATATTGGTTTCCACACCTAACAAGCGGCTCTCCACCTCATGTACTGCCTCATCGGTTGGAATTGGCAGAATATCAATGGAAAGCATCATATTACGGTTCAGGTCAGTCAGTTCCGTGACCATGCTGTCCTTGATGTAGCTGGCATAGTCTTTCAGAAACAACACCCGGCAATACTGATCGCCCAGAATCAGATGATCCTTGTTCTTTTCAATTGCATCAGGGCAGATAAAGTCCCGAATATCATGTCCCTTTCTCGCCATGCTCTTAATGTCGAAGTCAAACGTTGTTTCCTCACCAGCACGGTAAAAATCATGCAGCATACGCAGTCGCTCCGCCGCCGACAGTTCCACACACTTTGAACCAAGTGCCGCAAAATGTGCCGACAGGTCGGCACCAATGCGGGAGAAGTACGTTCTTGCCTCCTCCACATCTTTTCTTGCTACCGAAACCGTCAGGTACTTCTCCTGCATGATTCCGTTTGCGCCCGTAGCTTTGTCCAGCAGCATTTGGTTATATTCCTTGCGGTACTGGTCCAGTCCGTCCTCCTTCATCGGCATCAGAATGGACTTCTCAAAGCTGGCACGGTTCTGACGATGGTTATAGATCGTCAGTTTGGTGGTCGCGCCGCTGTCCAGACTGTTCAGCAGTTCCGAATAGGTCAGGAACATACTCTCCTTATCCTCACGTGAGGCCACCAAATAGTTAATATCCGTAAACCGATACATCTTAGTGAACTTGCTGCCCACCTGAAAAATACCATCCGGCCAGATGCGCCTGATAGGGATGACAGCCTGCACCTTGCGAGGTACCTTGTAGCGTTCCTTATCCTGCTTCATGATGGTACGAATACTCTTAATCATGGTTCTTCATTCCCTCTTTCTCTTTCTTCTCCAGCTCAGGCTTTAACGCTTCATAATAGATGTTGTTCGGCCGAAAGCGAAGAACCTTCGGTTCCAGTACTTCCGACCGCAGCCATGCCCATACAAACTGCTCGGCAGTCATACCGTGATATGTCACAAATCCCATAGCAGCAAACGGGGCAGCGCCCAGAATACACATCCACGAAACCGTTTCTGTGCCGACATACGGTTTGAGGACAAAGTACAGCAGAATCGCTACACCAGCTGCAAGTACTGTGAACACACACTGCCGCATAGACAGTCCGAAGAACATGGATTCGGTATAGTTCCGAATCTCTCGATTGATTTTAACTTCCAATGCCTTTCCCTCCTTACAGTCCCATCATCTCGTGCACAATTCTGTCTGCCATTTTTATCGAGCCAACCAGAATCAGCATATTGAAAATCAGTTCGCCAATATAGCTCCACACCATGGATGCTGCTGCCGCATCCACATCAACCACCGGCGGCGATGCCGCAAATACGCTGAATATAATGCAGGCAAGGACGATAATCGCTCCCTCCAGGCAAACCGCAGCATAACCTTTTAAGAAACTCTTACCGATGTTCTGGCTTGGTTCTCCTGCAAAGCTGGACAGCGGAATCGGCGCAATTGCCGTGTACATGAACATCTTAAAAAACCGCCCATAAACACTTAGAATCATCACAAAAGACAGCACCCAAATGAACAGTCCGCCGATCAGCGTGACGGCCCACAAAGGAATACTCTCAAAAAAGCCGCATTCTTCTACGGCTGTAATAATCTCCTGCGGCAATACCGTCTGCTGCGCTCCTCCAAAGCCTGCGGCATTCATAATCGAAGAAATAACACCCTGCACAATATTGAGCAGAGCCAGCATCAATTCCATGCCGTAGGAAATCAGTCCTTTGGCAAGGGCGAACCGCACAAACAGCTTTACTGCGTGTTCCGGCTTCTTGATTTCCGCAAAGCTCCCGCAGGTTTTCATTACGCCAACCACAAAGAACACCACCAGCAGCGCATATCCAATCGCCTGGAGTGCGCCATGAATGCTGACGATCACGCTCCAAATCGCGCCGCCCTTAAAGTTTTCCGGGGACTGCGTAATGAGCAGCCAAATCTCTGACAGCTTATCATTCCATGTTTCCAGCGCATTGGTCAGGTTTTGTACGACCCAGTTATCCGACACTTCAAGCACCTCCTTCCGGGGCAGGCATCATGCCTGCCCCAAACTGTTGGATAACGTATCTTAGCCGCCGGTAATCAGCGTCAGGATTTCCTTGGCAAAGGTGATGACAATGCCGCCTGCCAGCGTCAGAAAGCCGTTAGAACGCTGAGAGGGGTCATGGGACTGAAGCGACAGACCTACCTGCACGATACCCCAGCCAAGCAGGATCAGGCCAACGGCGCGAATCAGGCCGAAAATGAAATCGCTCAGATTGTTGATCACTGCCAGCGGATCGTCTACCGCAAATGCCGGGACAGTGCAGCAGCAGAGCAGCGCCGCAGTCATCACCACCGCACAGTAATGCCGGAATCCTTTTCTTACCTTGTCAGGCATCCGCAGTCGGTTCTCATTTTTGTTTTTCATGTTGGTTTTCCTCCATTTTCTTAAACTGTTCTTCAAGCTCCTCCTCTGTGAGAAGCACGAAGTCATGTTGACTGGAAACGGTCAGCTGTTCAGCCTTTTCAGCAAGTTCAGCATCCAGCACAACAGACGCAATGCTGCGCGTGTCCTGTCCATGCTGATAAGGCTCCATACCGCCGTCTGTGGTGAGTTTCACATTCGGATGCTTCAAAACATCGTATTTGAAGTCTTTGACCGGTCGCTCACCGCGTATAAAAAGAAGTGCGTAGCGGTTGTCCAGCATACGCACTTCATCAGGTGTCATCAGCTCTCGGCCTGTGATCTGCCAGTTGACCGAGTAGCTGCCATTTCTACCTTTGGATTGTCCATAGGTGTTCGTATCGATCGTTTCCTTGCCGAGTAGCTTGGACACATATTCATGCGTAGACTGCTCATTGCCGCCGAGGTACAGAAACTCATCACAGTTGCCCACGATGCTTTCCCACTGTTTTTCAAACAGTGCCTTCAGCTGTGCAAGGTTCTGGATAATGATGCTCACTGAAATCTCACGGCTGCGCATCGTAGCCAGCAGCTTATCAAACTCATCGGGCAGGGCGACATTTGCAAACTCGTCCATCACAAAATGCACATGAACCGGCAGTCTGCCGCCATGAACAATGTCTGCCTGGTAGTAAAGCTGTTGAAACAGCTGCGTGTATAGCATACCGACAAGGAAATTGAAGCTGCTGTCATTATCCGGAATTACCGCAAACACAGCCGTTTTCTTCTCGCCTACGCTCCACAGCTCCATTTCATCGGTCTGCGTAATGCCTGCAAGAGATTCCAGATTGAACTTCTCCAGTCTGGCTACCAGTGTGATTTGAATAGATTTCAGCGTTTTGCCGCTGCCGGAATGGTAGTTGCGATAATATTTCAGGGCAATATGCTCCGGATTACGCATCTCCAGCCGGTCGAACAGCTCGTCCAGCGGCGATACAAAACTCTCATCGTCTTCCCGCACTTCTCCCGCTCGAATCATTTCCATCACCATCGGGAAGTTCTGTTCATCCTCCGGTGCTTCATAATGGAGATAGAAAATCAGCGCAAGTAACAACATTTGCGCTGCCTGATCCCAGAATGGGTCCTGCGACTGACTGCCTTTCGGCGTGGTGTTTTTGAACAAGTTTGTTACAAGGCGCTGAATATCATTATCATTCCGCAGATAGACAAACGGGTTATAGCAGTGGCTTTTCTCCATATTGATGAGGTCAATCACTTTGATTTCATACCCCTTGGCTTTCAGTAGATTACCTGTGTCCCGCAGGAGTTCTCCCTTTGGGTCAAGACAAACAAAACTTGTATTCGCATTCATCACATTTGGTTTTGCAAAAAATCGTGTCTTACCGGCGCCGCTGCCGCCGCAGCACAGAACATTCAGGTTTCGCCGGTGCTTTCTACCATCAAGTCCGATTGCAACAGTCTGCGTCAGGATTTTGTTCTCCGCTGCGGATTTATTCGCATACTTTCGACTGATTTTCCTTGGCGAACCCCACTTTGCCGAACCGTGTTCCTCCCGTCTGCGGTAATTGCGGTCATTCGATAGAAATACAGCTAAAGCCAGCCCGTAAATGAGTAAGAAAATGAGGACAGCCCGAAGACTATCCCTGCAAAACACAATATGAAACGGATTGGCAAGTGCAGCACCGGAATGCTTTATCAATCCGACCAATCCCTCATTCAAATACGGTGCAAACAGCAGCGCTATCCAAATGACCGGAACACAGCCGCAGGCGTAGAAAATCAAGTTTGCCGGTGAAAACTTATCTTGCTTCATTCCGCCACAGCCCCCGTTTCCGTTTGGGCGGCGCGTCAATCACTTTGAGAAGCAAGTCATCAATATCGTCTGTCGGTTTCCCATCCCGAATTGCATCGTTGCGAAAATCTGCCAGACCGCGCACCATCAGCCGTTGCTCATGATCCTCTAGCGTTACAACCTTCTTATCTGATGCCATTTTCATCACCGCTCCTCTCTGTTGGTGCTCTGTTTTTGCGGCTGCTTTCGGTCATATGCGTCCAACACTCGGTTCATATCGCCAATCATCATATTGGAAACACGCCTGATCGTACCAAGCTCCTGTCTTGCACTCTTGGCGTCCATACTGCCAAACTCCGCTGGCATTCGGTCAAAGCGAAATGCCTCACAGGACAGCTGATTCTTCCGGCACAGCACATACGCCACCGAATATGCCGTAAAAGCAGAGTTACAGCAGTTCAGGTTTTTCTGTTTCAGATAGACCTTTGCAATTTCCTGTGCCAGTCCGCGAAACAGCGGTTCCGCATCCGTGCCCTGCCGAACGTAAATCTTGTTGTCCGCCGGCTGATACAGCACATTCACTCGTTCAGGCAGGTTTTCCGAAACCTCAATTTCACAGGGACGATGATCGACCAGTGCATTCAGCAGCAGCCGCTTATCGCGAGATACCGTTGTTTCATGCCTCTGTAAAGCGGTTGTCTGCGACACATCGAACACCTTTTTCACCTTGTAAGAAGTCTTAACCGTACCATCCGGCTTCGTGTATTCTTTGCCGGGTTCCAGAAGGTTAATGGTGCTTTCGCCCTTCTTAATGTGAACACCGACATCTTTCCATGCAGCAAAGTCTGCCAGCCGCGTCGCATCCGGGCGCTGGTGTGCGATCAGCAGCACATTACTGGCAGAATATCGGTCAAACCGCGCCTGAACATTCAGGAACAGCTGAAACTGCTCGCCGCTGCTGACTGCCGCTGTCGCCGCATCGTCAATCATCTGATAGACCGCCTCGCGTTCCTCCCGCTTCTGTTCCACCCATTTTCCTTTATCAAAGGGTTCGGCATTGTTGTTTTCAAACAGGCCGTCATAGTTTTCCATGCTCAACGCTCCTTTCTCTTCCTGTGCTTTTTCTTTGGCGCATGATGCTCAGCCGCAGGCATTTTCTCAGCACGATCTTTTGCCTTCTCAGCACCCTTAGCCGCCTGCTCCGCCTTAATGTCTTTCAGCTCCTGACGTACAGATGGCCGTACCCGTTCTCGATCAAAGATACCCTGCTCGGTTCGTTCGCTGGGCTTTGAGATATGCTCGGACTGAGGGGAATTTGTCGTCCGAGCCTGTGCAGGGTTTGGTGTATGCCCCTCCTGCTGCTGGTCCGGTTTCTTCAACATGGAATCCACCAGCTGTGCCGTTTTATCCGGTTCGGCTGCGCTGCGCTCCGGTTCATGGATTTCTTCTGCTGCTTTTTCGCGGCGGCTTTGCTCGATTTCGCTCTTGACGCTGCCCATATCGACTGTTGCAAGCTGGAAACGCTCAAAAATACGATTGATCTTGCTGGCATCCTCCGCTCGAACCATCACATCTGTAATACCGTCGTCAGCATTCTTGTCTTTCAGTACGCAGTACAGGACACCATACTTCTTTGATGCCTCGCAAAACTGCTTCAAATCTGTATCCTTTACAGCAAAGACTTTCAGTTCTTTGCCGCTTCGCAGCATATTCGTCAGCCGCATCTTGCCCTTTGTCTTTTTCTGCTCACGCAGAATGGCATACAGTAGAACAGCAACCTGTTTCGCCCCTGCGCCAGTAATTTTAGCTGCAACCTCAGCTCCTTCCAGCGACATTCTCACGACCTGTTCTGCCGCGTCGCCCGAATAACTCATGCTCATCTCGCTCCTTTCGTTCCAGTTTCCTCTGTTCATTCAGCCGTTCCAGTTTATCTCGCACTTGTTCGGAACGCTCTGCGATTTCACTACATAGAACCACCTCCCTTCTTTTCGCTCTAATCTCCGCAGTCAAGTCCTTAATCTGTGCCTTGACTGCATCATCAACTCCATTTCTGCGTTTGACGCATTTCAGTTCATTTCGCAATTCATGTCGTTTTTCAACGAGTGCCTGTACCGCAGCTTCTGTATCCGATTGATAGGAAGATAGATCTTCGGCTGTACCGATATGGTGTCTTGCCAAAAGTCGCATCTGCTCATCCAGACGATCCAGTTTGGCAATATCCTCTTTCAGTAAAAAAGACACCCGTTTTACGGATGTCGGATGCTTCAGCAGAATATGCAGTTCATAACAGTATCGGAAATACAGTGCCTGAAGTCCCGTTACAGATCTACGTACTTTGCCGCGCACTCGATATTTACGCGGTGCATGATGCTCTGTAACAGGAAACGGATACTTCTTTGAAATGTTGTCCAGAATCCGTGCTTTAACCTCATCAAGCGAGTACCCTTCGCCCAGCTTGTGAAAGCGAAAGTATCCTTTGGCATCCGGCGGCTTGATTGCGGGGTATTTGAGCGGTTCGCCACTCTTTCCGCGCGTTTTCAATTCGTACCCCATTTCCCGCATAATGCGGATAAAATCCCGTTCCGTAGTCGATGCTCGGATTGCCTGGTCAATATCCGCACGAATCATGCTGCGGTACGTCGGCTTGCCGTTCTTTTCTGCGGACCACTGTGCGTAGTGTTTTCCTTTGCCGCTCGGCACATCAATCACAGAAATTGCATGCTCTCGACATAAGCGATCTGATATTTTTCTCATCTCGGCATAATCCGACTTCGAATTATTGAACTTATAGCCGTCTGCCCATGAAACCGAGTTGATTACAAAATGATTGTGGTAATGGCCTGTGTTGCAGTGTGTAGCAATTACAACTTCAAATCGTTCTCCCCACAATTCTTCTGCTAATTCCACTCCGATTGCATGGGCGGTTTCCGCTGTCACTTCACCTGCCGCAAAAGACTGATACCCATGGAAGCACAACCGCCCATCAGGTTTTCCCCAGTATCGTTTCGTTTCCATCATTTGCGCTGCTACATTGTCTTCTTGGCAATTCAGGCACGAAACATATGCGCGTTCCTCCGTCTTGATTGTATCCGCCGCATATTCAATCACGTTGTCAATTGCATGAAGTGAAGCTTGTGCCACCAAAGATCTTTCCCTTGTCTTCGCCGGATTTCGCGCATAATTGATCACATGGTCCAAGCGACTCTTGACCGGCCAAATTGAAGTGACTGCCATATCAGTCTTCCGGCATCGTATATGCCGCCGTAATCATCTTCTCAACTTTGCGGTTCTCCGTCAGCGCTTCGCGCAGCTTGGGTACATCGAGCATGCCGCGCGCATTCGCCATGCGGAGGATCTGATCGATGTTGTAGCCAACGCGACGCACCTCATTGATCAGCATCGGCACGTCTGCAGAAGGCGCTTCCTTGATCTCCGCGCCATTCAGCAGGTGGCGGCAAAAGCTCTCACGGGACAGGCCGGACTTGCGAACCTTCTTGGTAAGGCTCTCCAGTTCGTCCTTGGTAAAATAGATTTCTACACGGCAATTTCTCTTACGCATATTTTTCTTCCTTTCTAATTGTCAGCATGGTATACTGTGGTCAGGAGTTGATTTTATGACTACACAGCAGTTTAATAGACGTGTTGCGGCAGTAAAGACCGCTGATGCAATTAATGCAATCGAAGGTGCACCAGTTTCTGATTATGCCCGGATGCTTTCTCTTAGCTGGGCGAAAGGCGAGATTACTGGCGAACAAATGAAATCCGCACTAATGTCTTTTCATCGAAAGATTGCATCACAGGCACACCAAAATGGCTGATTTATACTTGTATGACGATGTGCCTGTTCTCCGTAATTCGTTAGGCATTAAAGATGAGAACACACTTGATCGAATCGAGGCAGAGCAAAGTCGGGCAAACATGATGCTCCTGTACGAACGCGGTTTTCATGACTTCACCCCATCGGGTCTCTGCGAAATCCACCATTTTCTTTTTGGCGATTTATATGATTGGGCTGGCAAATACCGCATTATCAACATTGAAAAGCGTGAGCGATTGTTAGCTGGTCGCAGTGTTTGGTATAGCAATGATGAGGAAATTCCCAATGATTTGGAAAGTGCATTTTCCGCACTATACCAGCCGAATTGGGATAGTCTGACTCGTGAGCAATTTGTAAGTGCTATCAGTCGATGTTTCCCTCGTATTTGGCAGGTTCATCCCTTCCGCGAGGGCAATACTCGTACCGTAGTAATGATGATGACTTTTTTCGTCGAGCAGCACGGCTATTTCATGGATCAGGAATTGCTCGCCGCCAGTGCTGGTTACGTCCGTGATTCTTTCGTCATGGCATCACTGGATCAATTCTCTGAATACGAGCATTTGGAACGAATCCTCTTAGATGCTGTTCAAAGCGCACCCATTCACTATGATGTTGAAACGCTCTGCAACTCGATTTCCCCATCGTCAGACCGCTATTCCAAATATCAGAAAGAGCCCTACAAACCTCAACCACATTACAAGCGTGAAACTTGAAGAACGCAGACTGTCATTTCCCACGGCAGCCTGCGTTCTCCTTTTTTATTCATTCTGTTAGGGCAAATAGGGGTCATAGGGGTTCTCGCCCCTGTCAAGCTGGATTTGCACAATCAAATCCGTTGCTTGTTAGACCGATACCGCTATATTCTCTTACGGCAGTTCGGTCTTCTGTCTTTTTCATCGCTCCCGCTCCTTATCCGATTTAATCGGCATCGGAATTGCAAGAATCTGATCATCAACTCGCATAAATCGTTCAGGCCGCTTGTACTTTTCGGTGTAGCGTTTCAGCTGCTCCTCGTTCAAACTTTTGAAGTTTTCCGTGCTGCAATCGCACACGAAAAAGGTTCCCGCCACGATGTCATAGACGCTGTTGTCCTCATCCCGCAGGGCGCGGTTCAACGGAAGTCCCTGTAGCTTGCCCTCCTCATTACAGACCAGACACACAGTTTCTTCAAACGGATAGACCGCCTGAATATAGCCGCCAACCGTTTTCTGCATCCCCTCCAGCGAACCATCAATCTCTGCAACACGCGCTACTTTGCCCGGCTCTACCAGAACAACACGCAGCATTCCCGTATCCAGTTCCTGCGCTTGGTCAGGGTCAAACTCTACCCGCTGAAAGCCAATGCTGTCACAGAAATAGAATCCGGCATCTTTGTCGCCAACGATTTCGACCACATCAGAAACCGACAGTGAGTGTCCTCGAAAACCGTCCGGGCAATCACAGTTGAACATCTGATACACACCTTCCAGCGTATCTGCCTCAACTGCTCCCTCAAACACCTTGTCATAAATCCCGCTGTTCACTTCCGCACTTTCCTGAAACCTCTCAAGCTGAGAATGGCCAAGAAACGCAATCCGGTCGTCATCTCTGCTCAAATTGATCTGATAGATTTTAATATCCATCATCGTCCTTGCTCCTCTCTATTTCGATTTGTAATCTCCATCCGCAGATAATCGTTCACATCTTTTCCGGCTCGCGGTGGGCGATTCAGGACCGTGTACTTCTTATCCAGTCCGCCCATAATACTTTCCGCCGCCTGCCGGCCCACACGGTCATTATCCAGATGCAGAACCACCTTTGTAATCTGCGGATGGTCTTTTAAGAACTGCTCCAGTGCCACCGGCACAACATTCGCCCGTTTACTTGCGAACACTCCTGCCAGCGACAGATATGCGATTTTTCTCCAGTCTTTGCAATACATGATTTTCAGCGAGGCATAGCTCATGGCATCAATTGCAGCCTCAAAAACATGAACTTCTCTAACTGGTCTTTCGTCTGCAACCAATGCAAAGGAGAAGTGCTTATCGCTGCCGGTTGCCTCCCCCTTATAATCCGTAGTCATGGAGCGCACTGCCGCATAACGCTGGACTCCTTTGGTATCGTATCCGACGAAGATAACATCATTTCCATCCTTTGCCTGAAACAGCAATCCATGTTGAATGCAATACGCTATGATTTTCTGATGGATTCCTCTACTTTTTAGATACGCCACCGCTTTGTCTGTATTAGTGTCCAATTGCGGCAAAAGCAGCTTCCTTGCGGCGGGCGGCGGTTTCTCGCAGCGTATCATCTGAACAGCCTGTCCGTTCAGCACTTTCACAGCATCCAGAAATGACATCTCTTTTACCTTAATCAGATAATCCAGAGCCGAACGACCGCCGATATTCTGTGAAAACCAATACCACTTTCCATTGCTGATTTTCAGTGAATCATGTGTTCTGGTGCAGTACGTATCACCTGAAAAGCGTACCAATTCGTCCGGTTCAAACGCTCTGAGATACGTCAGCAAATCCATTTCTCTCGCACTGGCGATTTCTTCTTTTGATACATTGGGCATTACCTTGCCTCCCGTTTTTGTTCCATTACAGCTTTCCGCTCTGCACACGATTCGATCGCACCTCGCACCGTTTCCATGTAATCCGTTTCCAGCTTGCTGAAATCCTTGAATACATCGTCGAGCGGTCCGCGTTGTTTGAGCAGTGCCATCGCCTGATCGTCCGGCAGATTCAATTCCTCCATAGCCATCAGAATATCCTCGCGTACAGCATACTCATAAGCATGGGAAAGGATTTCTTCCGGTGGACACTGAACGAGCCATTTGCGATATTTGTCCTGCTCACGCTCCATCTTCTGATAGAGCGCAGTATTCAGTTCCTCGTTGTTCATTTTCATCACCCTCTTTGGTTCAATTCACAGCTGACACGAAGCCAGCTATGTATCGGAGGGAGATTCCCCCCTCCGCAAGTCTGTTCAGACTTTGTGAATCACCCGTTTATATTTCGTATCCGAGTTTTCCATATATGAATTGATAATGCGACTCTGCTCTTTAGTTTCTGCATATGCCGTTACCGTTAGTGTCTTGCGATTCCAGTCCAGCGTATAGCTATCTGACGCAACATTGGTAATATGGTGTTTGGCAAGGTAATCCCGAAAGTCCTGCATTGCTGCCATATCATCGGACATTACCACATTGACATAGGTGCGATCCTTGGACAGTTTCTTATTGATGCCGCTTACCAAAAAGCAGCCTGCGCCGCTAGCTACTGCTACCGTCAGCGTTGTCAGCAGACTGTCTGCCAGCACCACGCTACGCGTGATCCAGAAATAGAGAAAGCTGGAAAGCGTAATCGCTACGCCCGCCAGCAGACTCCGGTTTCTCTGAATCATAATCGTTTTTACGGTGCTCAAGGCGTTGTCTGCCATCTTAGCGATAAACAGCAGGCCAAGACTCATTGCTGTTGTCAAACTCTCATCTCCTCATCGTTCCATTTCGCGTTTCTTTTCCTTCGGCTCCCCCTCATCGGGTTCGCTGTCCACAATCTCATTCTCCCGTTTATCCAGATTAAGAAGGGTATTCAGTTCATCCAGACGTGCCAGCTTGGTTTTCAGTTCATCTTCCTGCGGGAACGGCTTATCCACTGCGGTCTTCGCATTGGTCAGCTGAACCTGTGCGTTATCCAGCTGTGCCTCGCACTGCTGGAGATCACTTTCCAATCCGGCAAGCATATTATCAATGCGCTGTATATTGCCAAACAGATCTGCACCGAGAGGAACCGTATGACTGAGCTGACCTTTCAGATTCAGGCGATACTCCTTTGCAAAGGTATCAAACGAGAGGATCATAGCAAAACCCCGATACGTTCCGATTGGAATCGCATCAGGGCTTGTCATGTTATGCGCCGCTGCCAGCAATGCACTGCCCGCAGCTTTCTTTTCGATATAGGTGGTTTCCTCGACTTTCATTGGAGAAAAGCCGTCCTCATTTGGCAATGTCTGCGTTTCTCGCCGTTCAATATCACTTCTATATCCGCTGATTTTCTGCTCCAGTGCTGCGATCTGATCCGGGAACACTTTTGCAATCTTATCCTCCAGCGCATATCTCTGGCTCAAATGGCTTGCTTTCAGCATTTTCAACCGTTGAACCCCAATGTCCAGATCCATCTTTTCCTTGATATAGGGATTTCCGGTGCAAAGTGCTTTTACCTCAGCATACGACAGTGCGGTTTCATCAATATCTTCCGCCGACCGTGCCGGTGCTTTGGACGTCATGACCTGACCAATGAATTTCTGCTTGCCCTCAACCATCTGATAGAGGTAGCTGTCGAAGGTATTCTCCGTTACATAAGTGTAAATCTCAACTTCCGGGTTTTCATTGCCCTGCCGGATAATGCGGCCTTCGCGCTGCTGTAAATCGGACGGTCGCCACGGACAATCGACGTGGTGCAGGGCGATAAGCTTCTTCTGCACATTCGTACCGGCACCCATTTTCTGCGTTGAGCCAATCAGCACTCGGATTTCGCCGCTGCGGACTTTGCCGAACAGTTCCTTCTTCTGCGCTTCACTAGCTGCATTATGAATATAGGCAATCTGATCTTTGGGAATACCCATATCCAGCAGTTTATCCCGAATGCCATCATAGACATTGAAATTTCCATCGTTATGCGGCGTTGACAGGTCGCAGAACACCATTTGTGTTGATTTCTGTTCCGCAGTTTTATGCCAGATTTCAAATACATTCTTTGCACAGGCACTGACTTTGCCATTCTCATCGTCCGGCAGCATAGGGTTCATCAGTCGCTGATCCAGCGCCAGCTTGCGGCCATCGTTAGTGATAAGCAGCATATTGTCTACGCTGGAATCAACCATACGATTACGCACACGCTCAGCTCGTTCCGAGAGGTCCTTTACCATTTCCACCTGATACGCCGACGGTTTCAGCACAACATTGTGATAATTTGCTTTCGGTACCGGCAGCTTGAGCATATCCGCCGTTTGAATATCCGCCGTCTGCTTAAACATCGACATCAGCTCCGGCAAGTTATAAAACCGGGCAAAGCGTGTTTTCGCTCGATACCCAGTCCCCTCCGGTGCCAGTTCAATGGCAGTAACAGTTTCGCCAAAGGTGCTTGCCCAGGCATCAAAGTGCAGCAGGTTTTTCTCTTTGAGCGTTCCATACTGAAGATATTTCTGCATCGTGTACATCTCCACCATGCTGTTGCTGATTGGAGTACCTGTCGCAAACACCGTCCCTCTGCCACCGGTAATCTCGTCCAGATAGCGAATTTTCATATACAGGTCGCTGGATTTCATCGCCTCCGTCTGACTGATACCGCCCACATTCCGCATCTTAGAGAATGCGGCGAGGTTTTTATAGTAATGTGCCTCGTCCACAAACAGCCGATCAATACCCAGTTCTTCAAAAGTTATAAGGTCATCTTTACGGCTCTGATCATTCAGCTTGTCCAGTTTTGCCTGCACCATTTTCTTCGAGCGTTCCAGCTGCTTAACTGAGAAATGGTCTCCTTTCTGTTCTTTCAGTTCGCGGATACCATCCATGATTTCATGATACTGCTGCTCCAGAATATAACGCTGCCGCTCCATGCTCATAGGAATCTTCTCAAACTGACTGTGGCCAATAATGATGGCATCAAAATCGCCGGTTGCAATTCTGCCGCAGAAGCGCTTGCGATTCTTTGTTTCAAAGTCCTTCTTTGTTGCAACCAGAATGTTGGCAGAAGGATACAACTGCAAATACTCTGCCGCCCACTGTTCCGTCAGGTGATTCGGCACAACAATCAGCGATTTTCTGCACAATCCAAGCCGTTTGCTCTCCTGAGCTGCGGCAACAATTTCGAAGGTCTTCCCTGCCCCCACAACGTGTGCCAGCAGCGTATTGCCTCCGTAGAGAATGTGTGCAACTGCGTTCAACTGGTGCTGCCGCAGCTGGATTTCAGGGTTCATACCCACAAAGTTCAAATGGCTGCCATCATACTCACGAGGGCGCAATGCGTTGAACTGCTCATTGTAGAGCCTGCACAGCCGTTCTCTTCTCGGCTGGTCCTTCCAGATCCAGTCCTGAAACGCCTGCTTGATCAGTTCCTGCTTGCCTTGTGCGATTGCAGTTTCCTTCTTATTCAGGACAGGCACTCGCTTGCCGTTTTCGTCCTCGATATAGTCAAACACCCGCACATCTCGCAGATTCAGCGTTTCCTCAATGATTTTATAGGCATTCACGCGATCTGTACCATAGGTGCTGGTCGCGTTGATATTGCTGCGGTCATAGGACTTGCCCTCTACATTCCACCCGCCGGTGTAGCGGGAATAATGCACCTTCACTTTCCACTGTGCGTAATACGGCGTGTCCAGCAGCTGATACATGAATTCCTGCACCACATCTTCCGGAAGCCATGTTGCGCCAAGACGAACAGAAATCTCGCTTGCAGTCAGGTCCGTTGGCTGAACTTCTTCCAACGAGGTCACATTCGCTGCAAATACCGGCTCACTTTCTGCCAGTTTCCGCGCCTCCGCCAGTTTTTCACGCACATTGCCCGAAAGGTACTCATCTGCGGTCAGGTATTTCGCCTGAGTGCCGTTCTCCTCATAGAGCGGATTCCGAAAAATGACACCACTGAGATCTGCAAATACTTCTTCTTCCGTTTTACCTGTCAGCTGCATCATATACGGCATATCCACCTTTGCCTTTTCGCCCATAGAAACTGCCAGAGCTTCCGAGGCGGTATCAACACTGGTAATCTCCGTGTGCTGCCGGATTGTGCGCTTGCTGAACATATCTGCCTTGCGCACGAAGTTTCCCTCGTCATCCAGCACTTCCAAGGAAGAAAGCAGGCAGAAGGAACTGTCATCAGCAAAAACAGATTTGTTTGCTCTGGTATTGATGCGCCCATACTTCTTCTCAAATGCATCGTACAGGGCATTCAACTCACCCTGTTCCTGCTGAATCATCGCATCCGGATAATCCTCCGTCTGATATTCGATCAGCTTGCGGACACACTCACGGATAGCAGCCAGCCCTTTGACTCGATTTACGCCGGTTACAGACAATTCAACCGGGTGCATAATACTGTTTTCCCGATAGTAAATTTTTCCGTCCACAACGGTATAGCTGAAGTTCCGCACAGACGGGTCAGCCGGGATAGAGCGATCTTCCTCTTCACTTTCTGGGTCATCGACTTCATATTCCATCACAGACCCGTTGATATTCTGAATTGCATCCGTCAAGAGTTCTTCCAGACTGCTGCCGTCAATCGGAAGGCAGGCTGTTTCCGGACCGTAGGGTCCGCTCACTTCCTGCATGATTCCAAGCACCATATTCGGATTATCTACAAAGTACTGATTCACGGGCAAACCATTTGCATCAACGCCAAGGCTAACCCATGCCGGCAACTGATCGATCATGCGGTCACGCTTTTGGAGAATTAGGATGTCTGAGGTGACTTCTGTTCCCGCTGCATCCTTGAACGTATTATTGGGCAGTCGGATTGCTCCCAGCAGCTCCGCACGCTGTGCAAGATATTTGCGTGCAGACGGATTTTCCTTATCCATCGTGCCTTTGCTGGTAATGAACGCGATAATACCGCCGGGCCGCACCTTATCCATGGTGCGGGCGAAGAAATAGTCATGGATCAGGAAGTTATACTTGTCATACCGCTTGTCCGCAATCTTAAAAGTGCCAAACGGCACATTGCCCATGGCGGCATCAAAAAAGCTGTCCGGCAGATCTGTTTTCTCAAACCCGCGAACAGCGATGGAAGATTTCTGATAAAGCTGCTGCGCGATGCGTCCGCTGATGCTGTCCAGCTCCACACCGTAGATTTTTGAGTCTGCAAGATGATCCGGACGCATACCGATAAAATTGCCAACGCCGCAGGATGGCTCCAGAATATTACCGTGCTGGAATCCAAGCCGTTCCAAAACCTGATACATTGACCGAATCACAACCGGCGGCGTGTAGAACGCTGTCAGCGTTGATTCCCGCGCGGCTTCGTACTCGTCATCGGATAGCAGTGCTTTCAACTCGGCATAATGGCTGTTGCGCTCATCGAAACAGTCTGACAGCCCACCCCAGCCAACGTATTGAGCAAGTTCTTCCTGCTCCTGTGGCGTTGCCAGCCGGTGTTCGGCCTCCACTTTTTTCAGCGTGGTAATGGCACGGATATTTCGTGCATATCGCTCCCTCGGCGTTCCGACACCCAGCAGATCATTGGAAATATGGTACTCTGCGCGTTCTGCATCCGGAATTTCCGGCAGCAGTGTCAGCGGTGCCGCTATCTCCTTTTTCCTTGCAGCTGGTGGTGTAAGCAAAGTTTCCTTCGGTTGCTCTGGCTTCTGGCGCTGTGCGGCATACTCGTTTTCACCAAAGGCAATGAGTTCATCGAATGTCATATTTGCAAGGGACTCATTCAGATCACCCAAATCCGCAAACTGAATCCGGGCAATTTCTTCATTGTCCACCGCATAAAGCATACGACTGTTCTCAAGATCTACATCCACCTGAATACTATGCTCGCCGTCACCCGTTGTGCTGTACGCCAGCGGCACTGCGGTCAAGTCGCTGAAATCCGCTTCCTCCTCAAAACTCTCCAACGCGTACAGGTTGACCATGCGTATGCTTTCGTTCAGCAGATATTCTCTATGCCCCTCTGCGTAGTCCACAACTGCAAAGCCTTTTGGCGGTGTTCCCAGGTCTGCAAGAAAATCCTGTGAAATGGTATTGCCGTTGGGGTCACGATACAAGGTAATGGTAAACGGCGCACCTATATCCGCGTCCTCTTTGATCTGCTCGACAAGCTGGGTTTCGTCATCATATTCCACCTGTTCCCCGACGTGTCCGTTCGAGTCCAGATAGTCCAATCGACCAACAGCCAGCGGTTTTACATCTGCTGTTTGTTCGCCACTGCTTTCTTTCGGCTGGTCATTCATAGGATTCTCTGCAATGCGCCGGTCAAAATCACTGCGGCTCAGTTCTTCGTTGAACAACGGATACTCCGGGTCATACAGCCGTACCGAATGATCATCGATTGCAAGGATTTCATATTCCTTGATACCCAAATAGACCTTATCTCCCAGCGAGTAATGCCTCTGTACCAGTTCTTCATCATTGATTACGACGGCAGTTGGTTGCTCCGTGTTCTGTTCAGTCTGTTCCGCACGGATTTGCTCAATTTCCGCCTTGCTCAGATACCGTCCCAGTGCAATCAGCTCACCAATGCGCTTCTCAACAGTTTTCCATGGCAGGTTGACCGCCTTGCTGCCGTCATCGCGCAGTTTGCCGATATACAGTCCCTTGGAATCATATTGCAGCCAGTAGTTTGAACCGGGAATGGCATTTGAATGTCCGCCTATAACGTATTCCCGCCTCAGAAACTGAACATTGGCTTCCCTGCCTTCCTGCTTCTGATACTGCTGATAGATGTGCCGTTTTCCGTGTTCAAAACCGCTTCCGCTGCTGAGTACATAGTCAATGGCCTCCTGCGGCATGACAAAAGCCGAGTCTTTTTTCGACTCGGCTTCATCAATCAGTGATAGCTGTTCATTTTCACTGGGCAAAAGTGCTTCATCTGGCGAGAGCCACTCATGCAGCACGATCATTCCGGTAATACGGTCTGCAACCGTGCTCCACTTCATAATCACTCTCTGCTCCGGGTCATTTGCCGAACCTCGCCACATCATAAGCACTGTGTCAAATGCTCGATAGCCTGCCCGCTGACCGTTGCTCAGTATCGTTTCGGTGAACGTATTATCAAAGAACGTTTTGATAACATCAGCACGTTCATTATTGTCCTCATGGTCAGCAAAAAATGAAGCGATTTCTGTTCGATGGTCTTTCAGCGCATCACTGGTACGCAGCAGTTCATTCTTTTCCTCATCGGAGTGGTAATACGGCACCTTGGAGTCCTTGTACCACTCATCGTGAAAGACCTCCAGTCCGGTCAGACCAACGGCCTGCATCATGGCAGCGCCAGTATCTCGCGTTACCGGTACACCAGTTCCGTCAGCACGATCTCCTCCGCTGCTGCCCGAATATTGTTCATCAATCCGACCCACCTCATCTGGTTCTCCGCTTTCAGGCTCTCGCTCACGCCCTCCTGCTTCGCCATCTGCGCGGTCAGCGTTTCCATCATCTCGTTCGCCTGCCGATCGATCTCCTCCAGATGCGGATTCAGCTTGCCGGTCAGCAGCATCGCCGTGTACGTCCCGTTCCGGTTCTCCCTCAGAAATTTCCGCCGCAGCATTCCATACTTCCCAGTTTTCGGTGCCTCCGGCACGATCAGATCCGGCAAGTAATACTCGCCCTCTTTGTGATAAGTCAATTCCATATTCAACGCTCCCTTCTGTTATTGCTGTTCTGCTCACATCATACCGGCTGTCCGAAGAAACCTCAAATGTGCGATTTTGTTTTCGTTCTTCGCGCTGCAAGTCCTGTACAATAACTGCGATATCGCGGAGCAGAACCTCAGACATATCACTGACTGCTGCGCCCAGAATAGAAATAACATTCGGCGTATTAAAATTGCAGACTTTGTCCAGAGAATTTCCGAAATATGCTCTGCCCGGAAGTCCACAACGGATATGCAGCATATAGCCGACACTGTAACCGAGTGCGGTCAGCATTTGTAGGCGTGTATTGTCCTCGTCCAGCTTTTCCAGCAGGCTGCCCGCTTTTGCCTCCATCAGCTCTGCCAGATAATCCTGATAATTATCATTAACGAATGTGACTGCCACATTGAGCAGGCAATCCTCCAGTGACTCTTGGGCATCAACCTCATATCGTTCTGCCAACACATTTTTGACTGGCTCAATGAATCTCTGTTCCATCTTCCAGATGGGGACTTCTTTGCCTACTCTGCTGTTGGTATCGGATACATCAAACACATGACGCAGCTTATACGGTGCATCCGTATCGACCAGCAGCGCAATGCCTTTGGTATTGCGGTTGACCCAGCGGCCATGCTTATTCCACCAGCTGACTTCGGCGCAGGCTGTCGCATCAGGCTTCTGTGCGAAAATCAGCAGCTGCTCCTGAAACGAATATTTGAAATTATTCGCCGCAGTGGTCAAGAAGTCCATATAGTGATCCGTATTCACTGTCAAAGTCCGCAGATGTTCCGCCTCCATCTCCGTGATCACCTGATACTTGTTCGGCATCTCGTTCACCTCCTCCATCATCAATCTGAATTGTCACCTCAATGGGAAGCGGCAGCTCTCCCAAAAGCGAAGAATACAGCAGTCCTGTCCGAACATTGGATATTTTCGTCACCAGTCCAGTCAAACGAAAGACTGTTGCATTCACTTCTTCCTGATTTGCTGCAAAGTAGTATCCGCTCCGGTCACTGCAAATAGGAACGCCATCCTGACGCAAGCGATTGATCTTGCGGCGCAGACTACGCCCATTCACAGAAAAAAGCTGCTCCAGCTCAGTGCTTGGAACAGCCTTTCCTTTTCCGGTATGATATTTTTTCAGATACACGCACAGTGCTGCGTTCTTATCCATACGCTCCTCCTTCCTCATCGCGCATCCCTTTGCACACTTGACAGGCTCTGTTTCGGGAAGTCCCATCCGTAGACCTTGCCGATCTCATCGCCCAGCCGTCGGGTTACGCGCGTAATATCCGCTCTTGTTGCGGTGCCGCGATAAATTTTCTCTTTCAGATTCTCGATCTGCGCATCGCTGACGCCATTCTTATAGGTGCGATAGAGATAATGGTTGGTACCGTCATGGTGGACCGCATCACAGCGCATATCACCCAGCTTGTCAACATACCAGGTCACATAGTCGCACTCCGAGGACAGGCAGTCCTTGATGTTGCCGCTCTTGATTTCCTTATAGCCGCTGTAACGTCCATTCCAAAGGCCAAGATCGACAATCACCAGAATCGGCTTGTCCAGCTGAATATCGAGGTTCATGCGTTCATCGTCCAGATATTCGCCATTCCGTTCATACATCTTTTCCTCTCGTTCCTGTTCGGAAAGTTCCGGATACTCTGCCTCCAGATCCTCACGCCAATCCTCGTAATCTAACGAGTAGTTACTCCAAATCAGATACTTCGGCTCTGTCATCGTGCATCACCCCGATCCTTTGGGCGGCTGCGTGTATTTCGGGTGGAGTTCTCCATCGTGTCCAGCGGCAGCACAGTATTATGGCAGCGTTCCATCTGTTCGGCAAACTGGCAGATATGAAATAGCGAGTCCCAGCCGGAACCGACTTCCACATGGTAATCGTCGATGTACCTGCAAACCTTGTCTATATGGGTCCCGTCCTCCCGCAAGATACGAATTTTCCCGCCGTCCGGTATCCGAAACAACTCCGTATAATTCGATGTGATAAATCGAATACCCTTTTCCGCCTGTTTCAGATGATGGTCAAGGAATTCTCTCTGGTAGCAAAAGCAGTAAACCGTGTACATTCCCTTCTGGGGATTCAGGCGCAGGAGATAGGAATAATCTTTCGTATCCGCGCGAAACGCAAAATCCTGACTGGAAAGGTCAATCACACTGTCGATCTGACGGTAACAGTACGCTGAAACCGCCGCTCTGCTTTTCAGAAAACCATCTTCTTCCCTCAACTGCCGGATCACCTGATTAAACTCGGCATCAAACTCCGGTGTCAACAGCCTCTCGCAATGGCTGGTCCAGTTGTGAAAGAACTGCTCGCCGCTGTCACCCATATCTGCCCGCAAATGACCGATGCAGCCGGTCTGCCCCATAATCTGGTCAGACTGCGTGTAGCAGTACATCTGCTCCGCTTTGGTCGCAGGTCTTACTTCAACATTCATCGTCTGTCCTCCTCATTTATGTGATTTCATACGCTGTTTGCAGTGTATGTACCCGCACCTTTGTGCTTGTGCAGTTCTGACTCTATACTGTGATTATCAATATGAATTGGAGGTATTCCCATGAAACGCATTACATACTTTCTCTCCGGTGCATTGGCGGCGCTGCTGATCAGTTCCGCAACTGTTTCCGCTTTTGCATCCAGCGGTCTTATCACACTTAATGTCCAGCCGGCACAGGTCATGGTCAACGGCAAGATCTTTCAGCCTAAAGATGCCCAAGGCCGTGATGCTCTTGTTTTCACTTACAACGGCACGACCTATGCACCAGTTCGTGCGCTGGCGGAAGCTTACGAGTTGACCGTCGGTTATGATGCCGCACGGAATATGGCCACCGTCAGCAGTGCTGCCCAGGCTGCCAATCACAATGGCAGTTTTCCCGCTCAGTGGACGGTCACGGAAAAGCCGGTCACACGATACGGTAACGAGCATATCTTTACCGCCGTTTATTCCGGATCACTTTCCATGAACGATTTCAAAAGCTGGTGGAAGTCGATGAATGGTGCCGATCTGAAAGCACAGGCAGAACAGATGGCTCTGGATGCGCAGTCTTTGACCAATGGTTCTGAAATTACCATGTACTTCAGCTTCGGTTCTTATAATCTCGGCACTGCCTTTGCACAGTCCGGCTGCACATTCAGCAACTTCGACCCTGCCGCTGTCTGGATCAAATAACTCTCATGGCAACACCCTGTCCGCTATGGACAGGGTGTTGTTCTACTCTCTCCACCAGTGCCACAGCAGCGCGCCAATAATCGCTGCTGCTGTGCCGCAGATTACACGCTTTCTCATTTTCAACTCTCCTTCTGGATAAAAGAACATCGGCCATTGCACAAGCAGCAGCCGATGTATGTAAGTCTATTCACTTTTCAGCCCAGTTTGACCAGCAGTTCATCAACCGGATCGGTAATATGTCCCTGCGCCAGCAGCTTATTTCTCCAGATGAGCAGATATCTCCGGAGCATCTGCAATTCCTTATATGTGATCTCCAGTTGAACTGTATTCTCTCGTTTGAACATTTGCAAGCACTCCTTTCTCTTGACTTCATCATATATGCCGTAAGAAGTGTTTGCAAATATGCAAACGGTATGTATGTGGCCTGTCGATTGACAGACCACTGGAAAGCCTTACTTGTACCAGCTTTCCTCAGTGCCCAGAATGGCATTGTGTGTGTTTGCTGCTTCCAGAATATCGCTGTATGCCCAGTAACGGCGGCTAACATCCGGGAAGGTATTCAGCTTCCGCAGATTATCGCTGACATAATCCAGATCCGCTTCGCGGCCAAGCAGACGGTTCACAATCGTTACAACCTCTGCGCGGGTAATCTGACGGTCAGCGCGGAACGAACCGTCCCCATAGCCGGTGATCCAGCCATGCTTTGCAGCGGCCTTGATATACTCTGCCGCCCAGTAGCCGTCGCTCACATCATCAAAGCTCTTGAACTGCTCCATGATTTCAGCATCACCATCGCCGTACACATCAAAGAAGCGGACCGCCATAGTTGTAAACTCGGCACGGGTAATCTGCTCGTCCGGCGCAAAAATAGTCTTGCTGTGGCCATAGGTCACACCGTTGTTGTTCAGGTATTTCACATAGCCGCTGTACCACGCATACGCAGGCACATCACTGAACTTGGTCTTTGCCACAGGGGAAATGTTGTCCCCATTCTTATCTGCCAGCAGTCGTGCAAAAATCGCCGCTGCTTCGCTTCGGGTCATGTTGCGTTCCGGTCCGAACGTACCGTCCGTATAGCCAACGACATAAGCGCTGTGATGTTCCGTTTTCTCGACTTCGGGAACCGTAACCTCACCGTTCTTATCAGTCTTGCCGGTGGCCTTATCGCCCAGATCGTTCTTCACGATCACATTGATATTCTTCTGCGGCACCTTCTTCGGGTCGGTTACAATCACCGTCACCTGATGCTTGCCGTCCATATCAACGCCCTTGGGCAGTTCAACCGTAATGTTGCCTGTCTTGCCAATGGATACCTCAGAACCCTGAATCGGACGTCCGGTGTCAGTGTGAACCACCTTGATCGTCAGCGTCCATCGGTCACGATCTGCATCCTCATAACCCTCCGTAACCTTGCCATCCTCGTTGGTCTTTCCGTTTTCAATGGGAACCGTAATCTGACCGGCCTTGCCGGTCTGATCTGCTGCATAGTTATCATTTTTGTCGGTCACAGCGATACGCATACCCTGAACGGCGCTCTTATCCTTTACCAGCTGTACCAGAACAGTGGTCTGGTCATCATAGTCTAGCAGTCTGCTGTTCGGCAGACGGATGGAAATGCTGTTGTCCTTGTTCAGCACCACGGACGCATTGGAAACAGGCGTTTTATCCTCCGTATCCGTTACCGTCACCAGATAACCGCCCACAACAGCCTGGCCCTTGCTGTCAGTCGTACCGCTGTTGTAGATTTTCTCGATTGGCTGCGTATCCAGCTTTTCGCCGCACTCAGTACACTCCTTGTGCTTGCTGCCTTCGGAGTCCGCAGTGGGCTGCTTGTCGATGATCCAGTCACCCGGCTTGTGACCGGTTGCCTTGGTATAATCGGTCTTGCTGGAATCGCCGCAGCGAGTACAGGTCTTCATGGTGTAACCCATCTCCGTGCAAGTCGGCTTAGTGATTTCGGTCTTATAGTCATGGCCCAGTGCCTTATTCAGAACCGCACCGCATTTTGTACAAAGCTGAGGCTCCGTACAGGTAGCCGCAGAACCGGGAACATGACCGGCAGCAGCATTTCCCTCGATTTTGTGCTCACCGCAGCGAATGCAGTGATATTCCATCACGCCCTCACCGGTACAGGTCGCATTCGTCACCAGAGTACCCTTGTCCCAGCTATGGCCGAGCAGTTCCGTATAATCTGTTACGAATGCACTGCCGCAGCCATCGCAGCGATGAATGGTCTTGCCGCCATATTCACAGGTGGCGGGAATCACATGGTCTTCGTACTTGTGTGCCAGAGTCGCAGTAATATCTTCGATGTGCCGCTCTCCGCAAATCGAGCACTCACGAACGGTATAGCCGGGATTGGTGCAGGTAGCCGCAACCGAATGGGTTTCAAACTTGTGCTCACCTTTGGGCGTTGCCGTTTCTTTCATTTCACCACAGCGAGAGCAGATTTCCAGCAGCTTGCCTTCCGTTTCGCAGGTGGCTTCGCGAATCTTTACACTCTGCCATGCATGCCCCAGAGAATCTACATAATCGCGCTTTTCGATCTTTCCACAGGCTGTGCATAAATAGCGATCATAACCCAGCGTCTTGCAGCCGGCCTTTACGGAATCCAGCAGCGTGAAATGATGCTTTTCTCCGCAGCCTTTATCGGTGCAGCAGTTGCCGCCGCAGTTTTTATCCTCGCAGCCGCAGTTCGGGTCAGAGCAGCCGCAGCTGCACTTACCGTCGTCCTTAGTGGTTTCATCATGCAGCCAGACGTTTGCTACACCGTTCTCGGTCATCTCTACGCCCTGATAGGTGTAGGTAATCTGGTAATACACATCGTACTGTCCCTTATCGGTATAGTTCGGCGCGCTGGTCATCGTGCAGCTGTCTGCGCTGTTGCCATAGCGGATTTCCGTACGCACACCAGCATCAGAAAGGTCTGTCATGCTGATGGTGTGCGGTGCTCCGTCCACAACACCGTAGTAGCTGGCAACAACGGACTTCGCGCCCACATACTCGTATTTTGCGTAGTCGCAGTCCGTACACTTCTCCACAATGGCAAACCGGCCATGTGCAGGCTGAGGAAGGATTTCTTTCTCCATGTTATGCCGCTCCAGGACACTGCTCTTGGTGTGATTTGTGCCGTAACAGAACGCACAATACTCGCCGCCGGTGGTCGTAACCTTGTGATAGGTGCTGTCTGCATACTCATAAGTTTTCTGTTCGGGCAGTTCCTGCATAAATCGTTCCGCGCAGTCATACAGCCAGTAAACATTCTTACCGAAACCATAGTCGTTAATACTCATATTGCTGTTAACCGTGCCGCAGGTATCACAGACCGCCTTTGTCCAGTGATACCCCGTATAGGTCGCGTTCTGACCGGGAATGCCATCCAGAATTGTGCCGGTCCCGGCACCGCCGAGTAGCGTTCCATCCGAATACTTCACATTGCGGTTCATTGCCGTCCGGCCATCCTTGCTGTACTCAGGAGTGCGGAATGCGCGGAAAGAAGTCGGCTTTCCACAAACACCGCAGTTGAAGGTTTCGTGCGTTACAACCGCATTGACATCCAGCTCATTCGTTCGACCGGAAGCCTGCATCCAGTTTTCCGCAGGATCGTGATAGCTGTTTACCTGTGCCGCACCAGCCGAAACAGGAAACAGCGAAAATGCCATCACTGCCGAAAGCAGCATGGCAACGGCTCTCGTGCCGAGCTTTTTCGTTCTTGCTTTCATTTGAGATACCTCCGTATGAATTGATTTGCGGCAACAAAAAATCCACAGCCTTTGCTGTGGAGGAAAGTCTGCCGCTCTTTTCTTTTGTCCAGCTGCTACATGGCAACCACCTCCTTTGCGGTTTCGCTGCCCCTATACTTACTTCTCAGGTAGTAATACAGGTGGTTTACTAAAGGGGAGAGTGCGAGAGGGGGAAAGAAGAAAAACAAGTTATCCCGCAAATGGGCGCACTTCCCCCATGATTGCGGTTATCTTGCTTGTTCTCTCTTCTTGCGCTCCTGTACACGCTGATAATACTCCAGCGCCTTGATGATATAATCCTCGGTTTTCTCCAGCGGCACTGTCGAGGGAATATACGGACGCAGCCGTTCTGCCTTAAAGCTGATTTTCTCTTTCTGGTTTGGCTTTTCCTCACCAAGAATCGCTTCGATGACCTCCGCACTCAGCTTTCCAGCTTTGGAGAACTCTTTGAGCCGAATGGCCTGCGGGAGTGATGGCGTGGCATCATTGTAGCTGATGCTGTTCAGAAGATTATGCTGTTCCGTTTCCGTCAGATAGGAAATCTCCACCGCAGGACGAAACGCAATCTTGTTCTCATCAACCATGTCCAGAAATTCGGGGATTAGTTCTGTCAGACGGATATAGCGTCGAACTTGGTTCTTGCTATCACCTGCCAACTCTCCAACAATTTCAGCACTTTCCTTACCTGATAACTTCCCACCCACTGGGTCGGAAGTTAAATCCGTTCTCTGCCCCTGCCGCTTCATCGCTTCTAGGCGCATCTTGTAGCTGAACGCCTTTTCACTTGGAAGAATGATTGAGCGCTGCAAATTGGATTCCACCATCAGAATGATTGCTTCATCTCTGGACAATTCCTTGATTTCTGCGGGAACGCGCTCCAGACCGGCCAGTTCACAAGCCTTTCGTCGTCGATGCCCTGATACGATTTCATACCGGCCATCTTCTTTCTGGCGGAGCGTAATCGGTGTAATAACGCCGCGCTCTTTCACGCTCTGCACAAGCTGGTTCATGTCCTCGTCCATTTTAACTTTGAATGGGTGGTTCGGGAAATCGTCGATCTCAGATAAGGGGATATCATAGATGCGAGGCAAGCGACTTTCTGCTCGTCCCTCATCATTCATAAACAGTTCAGCGAACCCCGTCAGATCGAGATCGACGTCTTTCTTTCGACTCATGCTCCAACACCTCCTTCGTCACCGCCTCATACGCAGCCGCAACCTTTCCGCCCTTATCATAGGCAAAGATGCTTTGCCCTTCCTGGGCGCTTTCAGCAGCACGGACGGAAAAGGGTATCTGCGTATCAAAGACGCGGACTCGATCGCTTACAGCGGCTCTCAGCGCCGTAGAAATGGCTTTTGCGTTGTTAGTTCGGTTATCCACCATCGTCAATAGGATGCCGTCGATGTTCAGACGTGGATTGATCTGGCGTTTGACCTTGGCAACCGAGTGCATCAGCTGATTCAGACCTTTCGTTGACAGAAAACTCGGCTGCGACGGGATAATCACCCGGTCAGCCGCTGCCAGCGCATTGATGGTCATCATGCCGAGGGACGGCATACAGTCAATCAGGATATAGTCATAGTTTTTGCTGACCGAATCAATGTAGCTTTTCAACACATACTCTCGGCTCATCACATTGAACAAGCCGACTTCTGTACCGGACAGCTCGATATTCGCAGGCATCAGGTCAACGCCCTCTGTACTTCTCAGCAATCCGAAGTTCTCCGGTAGCGACTTATCGTTGATGACGCATTCCATTACATTAGAGAGTGTTTCACTCAGCTGATCCGGATTACGCTCTCCAAGGCTGATTGTTAAACTGCCTTGTGGGTCTGCGTCAATCAGCAGCACTCGCTTTCCCTGTTTCGCCAAGCCGACACCCAGATTTACCGTTGTGGTGGTCTTTCCAACGCCGCCTTTCTGATTGGTAATTGCGATTACTCTGCATTGTTCCATATTGGTTTCCTCCTTTCTCATTTTAAGCTGTCTGAATCAGGCAGCTATGTATGTGAGCGCCTGAGCGCTCACTCGTCCTCCGACAGTTCGAAGTAGTCCTCCAAATACTCCGCCAGCCAGCAGGTGAATCTCCGCATGAACCATGCGCAGAGGTATGGATCGTCCATCAGTTCAGACGGAAGTTCAACTTCCAGATCCATCATTCTGGAAAGCACCTGAACAAACAGCAGTGCGCTACTCGGCATACACAGCGCGTCAAGACCGCTGAGCACAACCGCGATAGCCTCCAGCTTACATTCATCGCCGTTAAAGTGTTCTGCCGCTGCATCAATCAGGTACACCGGATAATGGATTGCCAGATCGTTCAGCTTTTCAAGTTCTAATTCTTCATTCATAACATCGTCCTCCTTCTCGTTATGTACGCACACTGTTTTTCTCTCTGCCCCGTGTGCCGGGCATCATCAGGCGGCTGGCTGCGAACCAGCTCCATAGGCATCTCACCTCCCCGCCTTCATTATGACCGGGCCGCGAATTACGGAAGTATCATTATCCCTTGCACCTTTCATCGCCTTCGCCGGTAGCAGTCCGGCTTTCTATCGAATCAGTTTGATCGCTCCTCCGTTTCCGGAATCATGGCGCACCGTCGATAACAGCTTGAGGTTTTCCTCGGTGCAGGTAACGTACCTGATGACTGTTATTCAGTTTTGCGGGAGGCTTTGTTTGACCTCTCACTTCTCTACCGCAGCACGAATAGCCCAAAAATTAACCCCTCCCAAAAAATATTTTTATTTTTGTTAGAATTGCACAAGTAAATATCAACTCAGTACTGCCGGTGCACAACCTCAAATGGGTAAAAAAATAGACCCGTCGATTTCTCGACGGGTCTATTGCCCTAATTTAATTTGCACATTGCGATAGAAGCCGTATCAAATAGCTAAAACTTACATGAATTCACAGGAATTTGCACATTCAAACCGCTTCATTTGTGGTAAACCTGTGGTAACTTGGTGTAAGTTATGGTGTAAGCTATCTGCTAAATCTCGCTTATACGCGGTTATTCTAACTTATACGCCCTCAATCAGTCCAGCGGCTTCATTGTGGGGAACAGAATTACGTCGCGGATGGAGCTTGCGCCGGTCAGAAGCATGACGCAGCGGTCGATGCCGATACCGAGGCCGCCCGTGGGAGGCATACCGTATTCGAGCGCGTTTATGAAGTCATCGTCCATCATTCCTGCCTCGTCGTCGCCCTTGGCGCGAAGCTCAACCTGCTTGAGGAAGCGCTGCTTCTGGTCGATAGGATCATTGAGCTCGGAGAAAGCGTTGCCCATCTCGCTGCGGCAGATGAACAGCTCGAAACGCTCGGTCAGGCGCGAATCCTTGGGCGAACGCTTTGCAAGAGGCGATACGTCGACCGGGTGCATGGTTATGAAGGTCGGCTGAATGAGCTTTTCCTCGACAAGCTGGTCAAAGCTCTCGTACAGGGCGTGACCCCAGGTGGGCTCGACCTTATCCATATCGACTCCGGCTGCCTTCGCGGCGGCAACCGCCTCGGCATCGTCTTCGATCGCCATGAAGTCAACACCGACGTATTTCTTGACCGCCTCAGCCATGGTCAGTCGCTCCCAGCCGGGGGTGAGGTCGATATCACAGCCCTGCCAAGTGCACTTATAGGTGCCGAGTATCTTCATGGCGGCGCCGGACAGCAGCTCCTCAAACAAGTCCATCATGTCGTTAAAATCGGCATAGGACTGATAAAGCTCAACAGTAGTGAACTCGGGGTTATGTTTTGTGTCCATGCCCTCGTTACGGAAGATGCGGCCGATCTCGTAGACGCGCTCGATTCCGCCGACTATAAGGCGCTTGAGGTTAAGCTCGGTTGCGATACGCAGGAACATATCGATGTCCAGCGTATTATGATGGGTTATGAACGGACGTGCGGTCGCGCCGCCGGAAATTGTGTTAAGTACGGGCGTCTCGACCTCCATATAGCCTCTGCCGTCAAGGAAAGAACGGACATAGCTTATGAACTTCGAGCGTATCTCGAAGTTCCGGCGGCTGTCGTCGCTCATGATGAGGTCGACATAGCGCTGACGGTATTTTAGCTCAGTGCTCGTCATACCGTGGAACTTCTCCGGCAGCGGTCTCAGGCTCTTTGAAAGCAGCGTTACGGCTTCGACATGGACGGATATCTCTTCTGTCTTGGTCTTGAAAACAAAGCCCGAAACACCGATGATATCGCCGATATCATACTTGCGGAAGTCGGCAAACTCCTGCTCGGAGACGGCATCCTTGCGGATGTACAGCTGAATGCTGCCGTGATCGTCCTTTATGTGGCAGAATATCGCCTTACCCATGCCGCGCTTGGACATAATGCGGCCTGCGACCTTGACTGTCTTACCATCTAATGCGTCAAAATCCGCCTTTATCTCATCCGAGTACGCGCTTCTGGCAAAGCGGGTCTGAGTAAATGGGTCTCTCCCCTCCTCCTGCAGAGTCTTGAGCTTATCCCGTCTTATCTGCAGCAGCTCGCTGAGCTCCTGCTCGGTGGCTGCTGTCTCATTGGTTTTATTCTCACTCATACTATGTCCTCTTAATCGTTTTCTACTGAGAGTATCTCAAAATGCAGTTCACCGGCCGGAGCGTCCACGGTGATCTTCTCGCCGGCGACATGGCCGTACAGACCGTGGCCAAAGGGTGAATCATCGGAGACTTTTCCCTCCATGGGATTTGCCTCCTGGGAGCCGACGATGATATACTCCTCCTCATAGCCGTCCTCAATGTCACGGACCCTGACGCGGCTGCCGAGGGTAACGGCACCCTTACGCATACCGGTATCGACCTTCTCGACAATCTCTGCATTCTCTATGAGGCTTTTGAGCTCGGCTATCCTGGAATAGAGCTTGCCCTGCTCGGTTTTTGCCTCGTCATATTCGCTGTTTTCCGAAAGGTCGCCGAAGCTGCGCGCTTCCTTGATTTGCTCGGCAACCTCCTTTGCTCTATCGGTTTCAAGATACAGAAGCTCCTCTTTGAGCGCGTCAAGGCGCTCCTGACTCATTTTAAATCTGCTTTCGGTAGCCATTACTAAGCTCTCCTTTAATTTTATACTTCATAACTCTCAGCTCAGGGCTTTTATCGCCGCGTTGAGCTGGACCTTTGTGTCCTTTTCGGTGTTGTGCGCCTCGATATCGGGCTTTATGCCGCCCGCTTCAGCGAGGTCGACACGCTTCGGCGTGAGATACTTATTGGTCGAAATGTGTATCGCACCGCCGTTTGACAGCTCTATCGTGACCTGGCTTCTCGCCTTTCCGGTTGTGTGCTCGCCGACTATCGTAGCCCAGTCATATTCCTGAAGTGCGGCTGCGAAAAACTCCGCCGCGCTATAGCTGTTTTCATTGACGAGAACTGCCATTTTTGTGCTGAGGCAGACCTTATCGGAGGTCTTTACCGTTTCCTTGCCTGCCTTATCCACGCTCACGAACAGATCGCCGTCCGGGAGAAGATAATCCAAAAGTGAAACTAGCTCGCTTACCAAACCTCCGGGATTATCACGAACGTCAAATATAAATGACTTTGCTCCTTCGGCCGTGAGCTTTTCAATGGCTCCTATGGTGCCCTCGCTGCTTCCGGCTTCAAAGTTTGCAATCTTGATATAGCCGGTGTTATTCTCAAGCATTTTTGAGGATATCGGGTTTTTATATATGACCTCGCAGGATATTGTTACGCTTGATTCATTTCCCTTTTCGTCCGCGACGACCATGGGAAAATTCTTATTAAGCTTTGAACGGATAAGCTCCTGAAGCTCCGTTGTCGACATGCCCTCTGTCGCCTGTCCGTCAACCGAAACTATGGTCTGTCCTACATTCAGCCCGGCAGTTGCGGCAGGCGTTCCGTCCTCGACGGCAAATATCTCAAATTTGCCCTTGTCGTTGAGCTTAACGCTAACGCCGATGCCGGCATATTCATTTGACGAGGACAGCTTATACGCGGCGTATTCCTCGGGGCTCATATAGTAGCTCCACTTATCGTCGATGCTGCGCACCATGGCGGACGCCGCGGCGTTATAGAGCGTATCGTCATTGACGTCTCCTATATAATTTTCATTTATGATCTTTTCGATCTCGACATATGCTTTGGCGTCCTCAAAATACTTCTGAGCGCTAAAGCCTCCGATCGTTATGATGTACGTCGCCGCGGCTGTTGCGACCATAACGACGAGAGCTACTATTATAAGATGAACAAGCTTGAATTTTCTGCCGAAATCACGTTGTGAGCGTTTTTCCATCCGGTCTCTCCTTTTGTTTTACAGCACTTAACAGTACGTTTGACTGGCAGCCGAAACGGCCGCCAGTCAAGCATATATAATACTAATTCAGGTTTTTATCGGCATACTGCTCCATAGCAATCTCCTTGTAAGGACATTGCTCCAAGCCATCCGCGCTTACGGGGATAACCGCGAGCACAAGGCTTAGTATCATGGTAAGCACGAGTATCATAGCCAATATTGATACAACAAGTCTTCTGTTCATGCTTTTTATCACACCTTGAGGTAATTTCTGATCGCTATGACGCCGCCGACTGCGCCGACGAGAATACCGACTGCCATAAATGCGCCGAGTACTATCGCCCAAACGTCGGTAAACGGTACGATCTGCACAAAGGATATCGCCAGGCTCTGCGCAACCTTGGTCTCAAGTGCCTTATACAGGCCCCACTGAGCAAGGAATGCAAGTCCGCCGCCGACAATACCCAAAACCAAGCCTTCAATGACGAAGGGACAGCGAATAAAGCTGTTTGACGCGCCGACCATTTTCATGATGGCTATCTCCTCGCGCCGTCCGTATGTCGCAAGCTTTATGGTATTGCTCATTATAAACAGAGAAACAAAGCCGAGAATCGCAATAAGCACAAGCGATACGACACTTATTACGTTGCGCACGGAAATAAATTTATCGGCAAACTCCGTGGGAGCATTGACCTTGACTATACCATCGACATTCTCTATAGCCGTCTTTGTAACGTCCATCTGGCTGAGGTCAACGAGCTGTATAACAAAGCGGTGGCGAAAAACCTCGTCGTCGAGCCCTTCCATAAGACTTTTGTCATACTTTTCAAGAAAGTTCTGCCGTGCTTCACTGCGGCTGACAAAATCGACGCTTGCAACATTATCGAGCGCCTCAAGCTTTGTCTGTATCTGCGCAGTTGCCTCCTGCGCGGTCATGTCCTCGTCAACATAGGCAAGAATCTGATTTTGATTGCCTATATCCTCAACTATCTGATTAACGTTTATATCAAGAAGCGTAAAGCTGCCCATTACTATAAGGCAGGCAATTATTATCGTTACTGAGGCAAAGGACATAAAGCCGTGGGTGAAGATATTCCGGAAGCCCTCACCTATAAGATATCCGTATCTATTCAACTTCATAACTGTAGTACCCGTCCATTCCGTCGCTGATAAGATGGCCGCCGTCAATCGCGATAACGCGCTTTGAGAAGGCGTTGACCAGCTCCTTTTCGTGAGTTACCACGAGGATCGTGGTACCCATCTCGTTTATCTTCTCAAGCAGGAGCATAAGCTCAAGACTGCGCACGGGATCAAGGTTGCCGGTCGGCTCGTCGGCTATTATCATGGTCGGATTGTTGACCAGGGCGCGCGCTATGGCGACACGCTGCTGCTCACCGCCGGAAAGCTCTGCCGGGAGGCGCTTTTCGCGTCCTTCAAGGCCGACAAGCTCCAAAACGCGTGGTACGCGATCCTTTATCTCTTTATTCGCCGCTCCGACAACGCGCATCGCAAACGCAACATTATCATACACCGTCATCTTGTCGATAAGCCTGAAGTCCTGAAAGATAACGCCGAGAGTTCTTCTCATCTGCGGCATCTTGCGGCGCTTGAGCTTATTCATATCGAAGCCGTTTACAATAACCTGACCCTCCGATGCCATTATCTCACCGGTCAGCAGCTTTATGATTGTCGTTTTGCCTGAGCCGGACGGGCCGACAAGAAACGCAAATTCACCCTCGTTTATAGTGAGGCTGAAATCATCAAGCGCTGCAACATCGCTGTTGTCGTAGACCATTGTTACATTGTTCATCTGAACCATGTGCCATTTTCCTCCTGAGGATTTTGGGGATTCTCCTCCCGCGAATTTCAGCGCCCGTTGCTGTTTACTGAGTCAAGATACTGCTTGACCATCATTGCCACCTTGAAAACGATGGCATGGTCAAACTCCCGCAGGTCAAGGCCCGTTATCTTCTTGATCTTCTCAAGGCGGTATACGAGCGTGTTGCGGTGGACATACAGCTTGCGGCTGGTCTCTGAGACATTAAGGTTATTCTCAAAGAATTTATTTATCGTCTCAAGCGTATCCTCATCAAGTGTCTCGAGCGGGTTTTTCTTGAATACTTCATTCAGGAACATCTCGCAAAGCGTTGTGGGCAGCTGATATATAATACGGCCGATGCCGAGATTTTCGTAGCTTATTATTGTCTTTTCGGAATCGAAGACTCTGCCGACATCGATAGCGATCTGTGCTTCCTTATAGCGATCGGCAAGCTCACGCAGATGCCGCGCAGTCGTTCCGATTCCGATGATGCATTTAATTTGCAGCTCGTTGCGCAGCACAGTCTCTATGCTCTCGGCGATAGCCTTTATTTCGGCGCTGTTATCGCCTCCGGGGAGTTCTTTTATGACGACGATGTCGCTCTCGTTTATGCTTATGACAAAATCATGCTGCTTATCGGGGAAAAGACTCTGGAGCACCTCGACGCTGGCAACGTCCGAGCGCTCAACCTGACGCACAAGCAGCAGCGCACGCGGAACATCCGGAGCAAAGTGCAGCTCCTTGGTTCTGACGTAAACATCGCCGGGAAGGATGTTGTCGGAAATAATATTTTTAAGAAAAGCCGCCTTATTGTACTTTTCCTCATAATTCATCTTTGCCTCGTTAAAGGCAACGGCCGCCATCATGCACGTAACACGCGCCATATCGTCGCAGCCTTCGACGAACACAGCATAGTCAAACTTGCCGCTGCTGTTGCTGAGCACCTTATATGTCCGCATACCGCTTACAAGCACAGGCTCGGAAAAATCGTAATTCATGCTCGAAAAATCATCGAGCCTTGAGCCTATCATCGGCAGCTCGCTGCATGTGATGACAAAGCCCTGATCGTCAATGATGCCTATACATCTGTCGGTTGCTTCTTTTATCTGCATTATCACGCTCTGAAAAATTCTGCTGGACATCGTCTTTTTACCTCCCCTGAAGCATATGGGTATTTTAACGATAGATAATATTCAACACTTTCTACATGATAATACTTTTTTGTGCGTTTTTCAATAGAAAATCGCATTGTTTTTGTGCGTTTTTCAAAAAAACGCATAATTGTTTTGATAAAAGCACCAAATATGACGTCGATTTTTTGTTATTTTTTCTTATTCACACTGCACAACTCTTTTTCAGTCAATTGACGAAATTCGCCCGGCAGAAGGCTTTTATCCAACTCAAGGCCGCCTATCGACAGGCGTTTGAGCGCCGTTACGGGCTTTCCGCGCGAGGCGAGCATACGCTTTACCTGATGGTATTTCCCCTCTATAACATGCACAAGGCAGCTGCCGTCGGGAAGCTTTTCAAGCTCCGCCGGGAGGCACCGGGTTCCGTCCGCGAGTACTATTCCCTGCCGAAAAGCCTCGATATCGGCATCGTCAACGCAGCCTTCCGTTACGGCGTGATAGGTCTTCACGATCTCGGATTTGGGTGAAATGACCCTGTGGGCGAAATCACCGTCATTGGTTATTATGAGAAGACCCGTGGTGTCCTTATCCAGTCTGCCGACCGGAAACAGATTTTTCTTCCTAATTGCCGCCGGAAAAAGGTCAATTACGGTTTTCTGCTTTTTATCATCGGTAGCGGACAGTATGCCGGCCGGCTTATTGAGCATATAGTAGCAAAACCTCTCATAGCTTACTTGCTTTCCGTTAAGCTCGACACGCGCAGTGTCACTGTCTACCTTATGCTCGGGAGACGTAACGGCAGCTCCGTCTACACTGACGCTTCCGTCTTTTATTATCTGCCTGAGTTGGCTTCGAGAGAGCACCGTGCACTCCGAAAGCAGCTTGTCAAGTCGCATAAGCGGCATATCTGCACCCTGTTCCACATAGAATTAAATATAAATTAATTATAACATAAAGTAATGATTTTTTGAATAGGAAAAGGTTAATATACGAATATGTTTACGAAAAGTTTAAAGCTGACGAAAAGGCGTGCGGTCGCGCTGCTGCTCATGCTCGGCGTTATTCTGTCCGCCGCGGTAGTGCTGTGCTCGTCTCCGCGAAGTCTGCTCAGCACCGGCGACATGCTTGATGTATCACAGCTCAAGGGGCGTGAGAAGTATCTCGCCTCCTACGGCTGGGAGCTCGATCCAGACAGCGAGGAGGAGCACTGCGTCCTGCTGCCAAAGACCTTTGAAGGCGCAGTTAGCGAATATGCCGACATGCAGACGCGTCAGGGCTACGACTTTGCATCCTATGCTGGCCTTGAGTGCAGGCAGTTTACATACACGGTAACAAACTACAATGGCTGTGACAGCACGGTTTACGCCACCTTGTACGTCAAGGGAACACGTGTCATCGGCGGAGATATCCACTCGGCCGAGATCGGCGGCTTTATGCACGGTATACGGTAGAAAACAAGCCATGAAGCAAAAGCTTCATGGCTTGTCCAGCGTGTCAAAAAAGCCAATGGCTTTTTTGCACGCTTCAAATACGCCACATTT